>Ga0114950_10000737_pt1 | contig 23393 bp, 17 predicted proteins | sample N075metaG_FD_83503 | JGI IMG/M metagenome (GOLD analysis project Ga0114950, IMG submission 83503) | Deep subsurface microbial communities from Kermadec Trench to uncover new lineages of life (NeLLi) - N075 metaG | ecosystem: Environmental > Aquatic > Marine > Ocean trench > Sediment | place... | reverse complement strand
GTCCCAGCGCTTGATCCCGACGATTCCCTCGACCACGCCGATGTCGATACCCTGCCCATGCAAGATGGCGCCTTGCTCGATGTGGAGCTCGAGAAAGGCCGCGATCGAGCCCGGATCGCGCTCTGCCGCCGCCAGCCGCGCCGGGTCGCCGCCGAGGATCCGGATGCCCTCCCCGATGCTGTAGCCGCTGGCGGTCACCACGTCGAGCTCACGCGGCTCGACGATGCCGATCAGGGCGCGGCTGCCTGTCTTGCCCCCCTCCTCGTTCTGGAAGATCACGAATTCGAGCGGGTGTCGCGTCGTGATGCCGTAATCGGCAAGCGTCTGGGCGACTTCGAGCGCGCCGATCGAGCCCACCTGGCCGTCGAAGCTGCCCCCCGCGGGAACCGTGTCGATGTGAGAGCCCAGCATGATCGGCGGCAGGCTCACGTCGCTGCCGGCGCGCCTGCCGATCAGATTGCCAACGTCGTCGGTCGATACCGACAGCCCGGCGCTTTCCATGAGCCCGGTCATGAACGCGCGGGCGGCGAGATCCTCGTCGCTGAACGCGAGCCGCGTCGTACCGCCGTCGGGAGTGGCGCCGAAGGTGGCGAGGCGCCGGAGGTTGGCGAGTGCTCTCTGGCCGTCGACCCGGAGTGACCGTTGCTGCGGCGGGCTCGTCGACGTCGACACGCCGTGAGGAGCTTCGGCGGTGGGGACCAGTGTTTGGGCCGTTGTCGCGGCGAAAGCCACAAACCCGGCGAGCCATGGACAACGTGCCGCCGTGGGTAGCATCACTTGCTCTGCAGCCTCTCGATCGTCTCGCGCCTCGATGCGGTGGTGGCGTCGGAGAACCAGATATCCACGAAGCGACGGTCGAGGGGTTCGCGCAGGTTCTTGATGGCCTTGACGACCGGAGCGACCACCGCCGCTTTCACCGCCGCAAACGCCTCCGGCCACTTGCCTTGCGCTCGCGCCAGGGTGCAGGCCTGCTCGAGACAGCTCTCGGCGTCCTCGCTCACCATGTCGAAGATCCCTACCCGCTGGGCGGTCTCGGGCGCCATCAGGACACCGCTCATGACAACGGTTCGGTAGGTCTGAGGGGTCAGCGCGCCGCGCGGAATTTCGCTCGCCACCGCGGGTAGCGGCAGGCCATGGGACAGCTCGTTCATGCCGATCTTGAACTCACCCTCCGTGCCGACCCGGTAATCACACGCCAGCGCCAACACGCAGCCGCCGGCGACGGCGTGACCGTTGACCGCGGCGACGAGCGGGTAGGGGGTCGTGAGCACCTGGATCATGGTGGCCGCAAAGCGGGTCAGGAATTCCTCGAGGCCGTCGCGGTCGTACTCGTCGAGGGTCACCAGGTCGAGCCCGGCCGAGAAGACTCTGCCGTCGCCGGTCAGCACCGTCGGCTGCGGGTCACCATCGGCAAGACCGGCGGCGAGCCCGTCGAGCAGTTCTTGGTTCATGGCATTGGCGCGGCCGAACTCCATGCGGGCTACGCGCACGCCGTCGCGCTGTTCGATGACCAGGCCTGAAGACATGATGTCTCCTCTCGAGTGTGGGGTGGGTTCGGCCGATGTTACCGCGGCGTCCAGCTTGGCCGAGCTCGAGACTCCACGAGACTCCGGTGTGCGCCGGCAGAGCTACTGGGACCAGCCCGGACTTTTCAACGCGGTTGCCACGGCCTGCTAGCCCGGAGGCCAGGCGAGGCTACGACCGCCGAGCAGGTGCATGTGGATGTGGAACACTGTCTGCCCCCCGGCGCTGTTGCAGTTCAGCACCAGCCGGTAGCCGTCGCCGGCGAAGCCGCGATCGGCGGCGATTGCCTTGGCGGTGGTTGCCAGCTTGCCGATCAACCCTTCGTGCTCGGGCTCCACGTCGTTGACCGTGGCGATGTGTTGCCGCGGGATGATGATCACGTGGTGCGGCGCCTGCGGGTTGATGTCCTCGAAGGCGACCACGTCGTCGTCTTGATGGACGATGGTCGCGGGGATATCGCCCGCCGCGATCTTGCAGAACAGACAATCGTCAGACATGCCGTTTCCTTTCTACTCGCGGAAGCGCTCGACCTCGGCGCCGGCGCCGCTGAGTTTCTCGACCAGCAACTCGTAGCCGCGGTCGAGATGGTAGAGACGGTCGATGATGGTCTCTCCCTCCGCCGCGAGCCCGGCGAGCACGAGCGACGCCGACGCCCGCAGGTCGGTGGCCATGACCTTGGCCCCGCCCAGTCGCCGCGGGCCGCGGACGATGGCGGTGTGACCGTCGACGGTGATGTCGGCGCCCATTCTGTTGAGCTCGGGCACGTGCATGAAGCGGTTCTCGAAGATCGTCTCCGTGACCACCGCCGACCCGGTTGCTTGGGTCATCAGGGCCATGTATTGGGCTTGCATGTCGGTCGGGAAGCCGGGGTGGGGCTGGGTGCGCGCGTCGACGCAACGATAATCGTAAGCGGCGCTGACCCGCAGGAAGTCGTCGCCGATCTCGATGTCGGCGCCGACTTCCTGGACCTTGTCGATCACCGCCTCCAAGTCCATCGGCCGGCACTTCGTGACCTCGAGCCGATCCCCTTTCAGGGCGCCGGCGATGAGGTAGGTGCCGGTCTCGATGCGATCGGGGAGGATCTCGTGATCGGCCCCGCCGAGCTCCGAGACGCCGCGAATCACGACCGTGTCGGAGCCGGCTCCTTCGACTTCGGCGCCCATCGCGTTGAGCAGCGCGGCGAGATCGGCGACCTCAGGCTCGCGTGCCGCGTTGCGCAGCACGGTGGTGCCGTCCGCCAGCGATGCCGCCAGCATCAAGTGCTCGGTGCCGCCCACGGTGGGAGAATCGAACGTGAGGTCGACGCCGCGTAGACGCTGCGCTTCGGCGACGACATAGCCCTCTTCGACCCGTAGATCGGCACCCAGGCGGGCGAGCCCGGACAGATGCTGGTCGACCGGCCGGGCGCCTATGGCGCAGCCTCCCGGCAACGACACCCGCGCCCGTCCGGTGCGGGCGAGCAACGGGCCGAGGACGAGGAACGACGCCCGCATCGTCTTCACCAGGTCGTACGGGGCCTCGGTTTCATTGAAGGTGGAAAGCTGGGCCCGCGTCTCGTCGGCATCGTGCTCGATGGCGACCCCGAGGTGCTCGAGCAGGCGCACAATCGTGGCGACGTCCCGCACCGCCGGGACATTCGTGAGCCGCACCGGCTCCTCGGTCAGCAGGGTGGCGACCAGCTCGGGCAGGGCGGCGTTCTTGGCGCCCCCGATCCGCACCTGGCCGCTCAGCGTGCGACCGCCCTGGATGCGGAGCTTCTCCATGAGCACATGCTATCCGGTTCAGAGAAATCGGCGGCGCCGCGGGGAACGGGATCCCGGCCGGTGGCGGGCCCCTCGCGGTACGCGGGCGCCCGCTTTTCGCGAGGCACATGGGCGAGATGTTCTCGGATATCTATCGGTACGAACCGGAGAGCCGGGGAATCGTTGGCCGGACGCGACTCGGGGCGACGATGGTGCGCGACGTTGCGATGGGCTCATCGAAGGAGCGCCGGCGCGCCAGCGCTCGAGCGACAAGGCCTAGCCGCAGCACGCTGCTACCCCACGCCGCGAACAATCGTGCACAAAAACGTCAGTTTGTCCTTTCGCGCCGGGCTCAGCGGATCACATAATCCGGCCAGCACACGTCGGGTAGCGCCAGAAACGGGTCGTTCTCGTAGTCGAACCCGAAGATCGACGGGACCAGCGCATGGGTGGCGTAGTCGATCATGCCGCCGCGCCCGCCGCGCCCGCCGCCGCCGGCTGCCGCCGGGCGCTCACGCATGGCGCGCGGATCGAGGGTCGTGTTGATCATGTCGATCGAGTCTTCCAGGTGCAGGCGCGTCGCCCGGTCGCTGGTCGTCTGCAGCGCCGCCGTAATCTGGCCGCGCAGCGTACGCAGCTCGCCGCGCAGCAGGGCGCGAACCTCGCCGCTGGGCGCCGCGCCGCCGTTGAGGCGGTTGTTGACGGTGTCGAGGTAGACGCGCTGGGTGTTGCGGCGGAAGGGGTCGATCTCGCTGCCGGCAGCCAGCTCGCTCCACACGCCGTTGCGCACGTCGCTCAGGTACTCGAGCGGCGCGTAGGCCTCCGGGTCGAGGGCCGACTGCTCGATCAGCCGGTTGAGCCGGTTGGTCTGCAGCATCGAGTTCATGACCGAATTCTGCGCCGTGCGGATGCGGTTCATGACCCCGGTCGGCTCCATGCGTCGAAGCTGCTCGGGGCGCACGAACATCTGCGGCGTGTGCAGCGCGTTGTCGAGCAGGAACTGCACCGCTTCCTGCTGCTTGGCTCTCGGCACGGGTTCGAAGCGAATGCCATCCTGGCCGATGTGCTTCTGCTGCGAGATAACGCCGCCGACCAGCTGGGCGACGTGGCCCATCTCGACGCGCCACTGGCCCAGCAGGCGGCCGTACACCTCGGTGAGCTCGTCGTAGGGAGCGCCATCACGCGTCGTGGTGGCGTCCAGCAGCATGTCGGCGACGCGCTCGATGTTCTTCAGGCCGAGCGTCGTGGCGGCGACCGCGTCGGCGTCACCGACCGCCTCGGTCATGCTCTGCGGGTCGGATCCCGCCGCCTGGGCGGTCGAGAAGCGCAACCACGGTGTGTCGTCCTGGGCGAGGGCCCACTCGTTGAGCGTCGGGAGCTCCTCGTCCGGCGTGCTGGCGCCCGGGATCGGCTTGTAGCCCCACATCGTCGCCCACTTGTCGTACGGTCCGATCTTCGGGATCAGGTCCTCGACCGCGATGCCGTCCTCCGGCTGGGCGACGTAGTTGAAGCGCGAGTAGTCCATCAACGTCGGGGTGTGGCCGTTTTCGGCCACCCAGGCAGGGTCGCGCACCTGGTCGAGCGTGTACATCGCGCTCGCCTTCATGTTGTGCTGGAAGCCGAGCGTGTGGCCGACCTCGTGGGCGACGACGTAGCGCATCAGCTCGCCCATCAGCTCCTCGGGCAGCGGCAGCGTCGCGGCGCGCGGATCGAGGGCGCCGACCTGGACGAAATACCAGTTCTTCGCCAGGTTTTGAACGTTGTGATAGAACTGGATGTCCGACTCGAGGATCTCTCCCGAGCGTGGGTCGTGAACGTGGGGGCCGGAGGCGTTCTCGGTCGTCGACGGCAGCCAGCGGATCACCGAATAGCGGGCGTCCTCCGGGCTCCAGTCGGGATCGTCGGTCGGCGCCTCCCGCGCCAGGATGGCGTTGCTGAAGCCGGCCGCCTCGAACGCCGGCTGCCAATCCTCGATGCCCTGCATCACGTAGGGCACCCACTCGGTGGGCGTCGCCGGATCGACGTAGTAGACGATCGGCTTGATGGGATCCGAGATGTCAGCGGTCGGGTCCTGCTTCTCGAGCCGCCAGCGGGTGATGAACCGCCGCGTCACCGCCTTGTGCTCGGGGCGGCTGTAGTCGATGTACGAGTCGCTGAAGTAGCCGACGCGCTCGTCGAACAGGCGCGGCATCATCGGCTCCTCGGGCAGCTTCACCATGCTGTAGGAGACCACCACGGTGGCGCTGTTGCCGCGCATGCCGCGCGCCGGGGCGCCGCCACGGCCGCCGCCGCGGCCGCCGTCGCCGGTATCGATGGGGGTGGTGTAGGTCTGGCTGACCTCGACGTTGATGTTTTCCGGGAAGGAGACGACCTTCTCGATGAACGAACGGTCGTTGGCGAAGCCGCGCGCCCCGATGCGGGCGCGCACCGAAAGCTCCGGCGTTTCGGTGGCGAACAGGTCGGTGACCTCGATGACCGGATCACCGTCGGCGCTGTATGCTGCGACGTCGAAGATCTCGGCGATGGCGGGGTTGTTGGAATCGGCCACTGCCCGCGCCACCGGAGCGTCGGGGTCGGCGACGACGTCGTAGTTGATTAGTTGGAGAAGCACCTTGTCGTCGCGCAGTTGCCAGCGGATGACGCGGTCGAAGGTCCGTGCACCACCGTAGCCGGCGCCGAGCGTCGTCCGCTTGATGCGACCGACCCAGAGAAAGTCCTTGTCGAGCTCGGCGAGCGGAATCTCGTAGTAGAGGTCGTCGCCGATGCGATGGACGTCGAAGATGCCCTCGTCGGTGACCGCCTCGTCGGTGATGACCTCCTCGTAGGGCTTGGGCCCTTCCGACTCCTGCTCGTCGTCGCCACCCTCGCGGTCGCCGCCTTGGCCGCGACCCTGGAGCGCCGCGCTCATCCAGATCGGATTCTCGGGAGTGACGACCGCCTGCGAAGACTGCCGTCGGCCGGCGGCGCCGGCCGCTTGCTGGCTCTGGGCGCCCGCGGTCATCACGAATGCCGCCACAAAGATGCCTACCATCGACCATAGAAACAGCTTGGCGTTACGTCTCATCGAATCGGTGCTCCGATGTTCAGGGGAGTTTGAAAGAAGGCGAGACTATTCTGTTTGTACCGTCGTAAAGACGCAACGGTGACCTTCGACGTGCGGCGATCACGGCTCGCGACCCGGCAACACAGCCGCGGACGTCGTGTTCAAAAGCTATCGACCTCGACGTAGGCATCGATGACCGCCTGCTCACCCTCGATGCCGCGACGCGAGTTGCCGTGTTCCATCCCTAGGATGCCGTCGTACCCCTTGCCGTGGATGTGGCGGAAGACGTTCTTGTAGTTGATCTCGCCGGTGGTGGGCTCGTCGCGGCCCGGCGTGTCGCCGATCTGGAAGTAGGCGATCTCGTCCCATGCCATGTCGATGTTGGGGATCAGGTTGCCCTCGGTGATCTGCTGGTGGTAGATGTCGAAGAGGATCTTGCACGACGGCGAATCGACGGCGCGACAGATCATGTACGCCTGCGGGATCTTCGACAGGAACATCCCGGGGTGGTTGGCAAAGGGGTTGAGCGGCTCGAGCACCATGATCAAATCGTGGGGCTCGAAGATCGCGGCCGCCTGTCTGAGGCTCTCGATGGCGTTGGCGGTTTGATAGTCCATCTCGAGGCGTGGCGACAGGTCGCCCATGACGACCGTCATCCATTGGGCGTTTACGCGCGCCGCAACCTCGACCGAGTCGCGGCAATCGGCGAGAAACTGGGCGCGGTGGTCCTCGTCGCCGCTGCTGAAGCTCGGCACGCCGAAACCATTGCTGTTGGCGACGAACACACCCATGCGCATGTCGAGCCGCTCGAGCTCGCGGCCGATGGCCTGCTGCTCGTCGACCGGCCGTTGGCGCATGCCGTTGTCCTCGAGCGAGCGGAAACCCTGATCGTGCATGAAGCGGATCTGATCGAGGCGGTCCTCGCCGGCCGAGTTGCGGAACATGCCGAAGTGGGGGGCGTAGTCGAGCTGGAAGGTGCGGCGCTGGTTGGCGGCATGCCTCGCCGCGCCTCCGCTTCCGGCCGGCCGGCGCCACTCACCCTCCGCAGCCGCCTGAGAAGCGTTGCCGCGGGCCTCGGCATGAACCGCCGCGCCAAGCCCGGCGCCGGCGGCGATGCCGAGTGTGGAGAGAGCGCCCCGCTTGACGAACTCCCTGCGTTTCATCGTCGGTCCTCGCGACCCGCCGCTCACATGTCTCGATCGAGCGTCGTGATGCCAGGCACCGCGACGGCGGGCACCGGCATCGGCCCGAAGTGGAACTCGTCGGGCACGATGCTCATCTTGGCGTTCAGGAGCTCGTCCCAGACGATCTCCTGACCGGTGTAGGCGGCCTCGCGACCCATGATCGCGGTGAGCGTGCTCTCGGCGACCCGCCGGCCCTCGTTGAGCGGCTCGCCGGCGCGGATGCTGGCGATCAGGTCGGTGTGCTCCTGCACGTAGGGGTTCACGTACTCGGTGTCGCCCCACTCCCAGGGCTGCGCGCCGCGGATCCAGCTCCCCGGATCGGAAGTGCCCCGGGTCCCGACAATGTGCTCGCCGACGTGGTTGGCGTTGCCGTCGATCTGCCGGCACATGCTCAGGACGCGGGCGCCGTTGTCGTACTCGAACTCGATCGCGAAGTGGTCGAAGATGTGGCCGAACTCGGGCTCCACCCTGACCTGGCGGCCACCGACCCCCACCGCCCTGACCGGATGGCCGTGCATGGCCCAGTTGGCGACATCGATATTGTGGATGTGCTGCTCGACGATGTGATCTCCCGACAGCCAGGTGAAGTACAGCCAGTTGCGTGCCTGCCACTCCATGTCGGTCCAATCGGGTTGGCGCTCGCGGTTCCACAGGCCGCCCTGGTTCCAAAAGACCTGGGCGCTCGTCACCTCGCCGATGGCGCCGTCGTGGATGCGCTTCATGGCCTCGAGGTAGGGCGCCTGGTGGCGACGCTGGGTGCCGGAAACGATCGCCAGACCCTTCTCCTTCGCCATGTCGGCGGACTCCATGACCGAGCGGATGCCCGTCGGGTCGACGGCGACCGGCTTCTCCATGAAGACGTTCTTGCCGGCATCGATGGCGGCGCGCAGGTGCTGCGGTCGGAAGGCCGGCGGGGTCGCCAGGATCACCATGTCGACGTCGGTGGCGAGCACGCTCTCGAAGGCGTCGAAGCCGGTGAAGGCGGTGTCGCCGGTCACCTTGAACGCCTCACCGAGCTGCTCGGCGAGACGTTGACGGCTGGAGGCGAGGCGATCGGCAAAGAGGTCGCCCATGGCGACGATCTCGACGCCGTCGGAGGACTCGACGCAGTTGGCGGTCGCCCCCGTGCCGCGGCCGCCGCAGCCGATGACGCCGACCCGCAAGGTCGCCGTTTGGCCACCGGCGAAGGCGAAGCGAGGGCCGGCGACGATCCCGGCGGTAACCGCGGCGGTGGTCTTGATCGCGTCTCTGCGGGTGATTCCGTTCTTGCTCATTGCTGCCTCCAGTTTTTCATCGACGTCACGCGGGGGTCGTTTGTCGCCTGAGGTCGGTTGCCCTATCCTACGCCCTCTTCGCCCTCCGGGTCCCGGACGATGCGAAATCCGGCGAAGGGTCCGTCCGATAGCCACCAGGTGCTCTTGGGGAGCTGCGGGTCGGTCGAGTTCCAGGCCCGAGTCTGCTCGGCGCCGGCGCCGCAATGGATAGCAGCCGCCTCGTCGCGGTACGAGCCGCCGTACAGGGCGGCGACGCCGGCGGCGTCGCGCGCCCATTCGCCGGCGTTGCCCAGCAAGTCGTAGATGCCGAGGGCGTCGGGTTGCTTCGATGCGACAGCGTGGGTGGCGCGATCGGCGTTGACCGCGTACCAGGCGACGGCGTCGAGATATTCGGCGTCGAGCGCTCCCGTGCGGGGCGGCACGGCGGCCGGTGTCTGCGCTTCACCGACGTCCGCGCCGATGCCCATGGAGCAGGCGTATCGCCACTCTTCCGCGGTCGGGAGCCTGTAGTTCTTGCCGGTCTTCTCCGCAAGCCAGTGGGCGTATTGCTCGGCCGCGTGGACGGTGACAGAGAGGGCCGCGAAGCCCGAATGTCCGAAACCCCAATCGGGCGCGCCGTAGGGGCTGCTGGGGCGTGATTCCGCATCGATGCGGCGGCGCTCGGCGGGCTCGTGGTCGAGGCCGAGCCGCCAGACGTCGTACTCGTCCCAGGTGACCTCGGTCCTGCCGATCCAGAAATCGCCGACCACGAGAACGACTGATGTTTCCGGATTCGCGGCGTCGGCCGCGCTCAGCAAGCCGCCGGGAACCGGGACCATCTCGAAGCTGACCAGCGTGCCCGAGATCGTCTCGGTGTAGGGTTCGAGCTGGGAACCGGTCCCGGAGAACGCCCACAAGAAGAGGGTTGCGACGACTGCCAACCGAGGCCAGATGTCGGTACGGAAGATCATTTTGCTCCTTGCGCCGGCCATCTTGCCGGCGATCGGCTCCCCTGCGGCGCCGGCCCCCGGACCGGACTCGTACGCGGGGTCGGGCCCCGAATCCCTTGCATCCGCCGAGGACCGCTACGTGTATAGACAGGTCCACATGGGTATGCAAGTGCGCATCGTCCTCTACGCGGCCGCGGAAGACGATGCGCGGCAGGCGGCGGCCGCCGCGTTCGCGGAGATCGCACGGCTCGACGCCGTGTTCAGCGACTACCGGAGCGACAGCGAGCTATCGCGTCTCGTCGATCGCGCCGGGCAGGCTCCGGTGCCGGTGAGCCAGGAACTATACGAAGTGCTGGGCCGGGGGCAGCAGCTTGCCGAGCAGACCGGCGGCGCGTTTGATATCACGGCCGGGGCTCTGACCCGGCTCTGGCGAGCCGCGATCCGTGACGGAAAGGTGCCCGGCGCGGCCGAGCGCCGCGCCGCGATGGCAGCTTCGGGTCCCGACTGGCTTCGTCTCGACGGCGGCAGGCAAACGGCGCAGGTCACCGGCGCGGGCGTACGGCTCGACCTCGGTGGCATCGCCAAGGGCTATGTGATCGATCGAGCCCTCGGCACGTTGCGCGCCCACGGCGTCACCAGGGCCCTGGTCGAGGCCGGCGGCGACATCGTCGTCGGCGCGGCGCCCCGCGGTGAGCCCGGATGGCGGCTGACGATCCCTCACGCGGCGTGCGAGGTCGTGGTGGCCGATGCCGGCATCTCGACGTCCGGCGACACCGAGCAGTTTGTCGAGATCGACGGCGATCGTTATTCCCACACCGTGGACCCACGCACCGGATTCGGCCTGACCCAGCGTCGGATAGCTACCGTCGTCGCCACCGACGGCATCACCGCCGACAGCCTGGCCACAGCGATTACGATCCTCGAAGATAGGGAGGTGGAGGCGCTGCTTCACCTCTACCCGGGTGCGCGCGCCCTGGTGGGTCACTCGCGACCACCAGGAGATACGTCCGAGCCCGAGCTGTACGCACAGATCTACGAAGAACCGGCCGCGCCGGACATTGCAAACGGACCGGGTGTGTTCGCGGCGTGCCGCCGTTAGAGTAAGGTGCTGAGTTTCTCCGCACCCTGCTAGGAGACCACCATGCGCGCGACTTGTCTGATTGCCTTGCTGACCATCGCTTTGCTGGTGCCGTCCGACGCGGCGGCGGCCCCCGCTGGAACGGAACGCGTGGGCCGGCAACAACACGGTGCCGGCCGGGGCGACGACCTGGCGCGCAACGAGGCCTGGCGCGATTTCCTCGAACGGGCCCACCGGGCCTTTTTTGCCGCCCGCATGTCGACCGAGGCCGTCCAAGGCAAGATCAGGCAGGCGCGCGCGCGCGTCGCCGAGCTCAAAGACGCCCGCAACGACCCCGAGGACAAAGGCGGCCGGTCCGACATCACCGCGGACGTTGCCTTCCTCGAGCGCGCCCACCGTGCCTTCACGGCGGCGCGCATGTCGACCACCGACGTGCAGAAGTGGCTACGCGAGGCGCGCGAGTCGCGCCGAGGGTGAGCCTGGGAAGCAGCAGGCACCGGGTTGTATCATTCGGCACATCCGTATCGATCTCCATACCTCCGAAAGGGGCAGGAACATGCACCGTCATTCGCCAGAGCTTCGTTCGATCGGGCTCGTAGCGCTCGCCCTTCTGCTCGCGCCGGTCGTGGCGCTGAGCGCCCAGCAGGAACAAGCCGAGGAGCAGGCGCCGGAAGATCCGCGCCTCACCATTCTCGGCACCGAGGCCTACCTGACGCCGCCGCCGGAGGTCCTCGCCGCGGTGATGGCGACGCAAGACCAGCCCTTGCGGCTGGCGCTGGCGAGCCAGGATCCGACCGGGCAGATGTTCCTGCGGGCGGTCAGCGACGGTTTTCCGACGTTGGCGAGCTTCGCCAAGGAGCGCTATGACCTGGGGCAGTTCATCATCGACCCGGTGGCGAATCGCAATCGCCGCCTCACGACGCGCGCCAGCGTCGGCCTCGAGATCTATGACGCCGACGGTGGCTTGGTCTCGACGATCCAGGTCCCCGATGGGGCGCGCGTAACCGGCCAGCAGTGGTCGCCGGATGGCTCACAGGTGGCGTTCTTCGCCAACTTCGCGAACGCCACCCACATCTACGTCGCCGACCCGCGGAGCGGTCAATCCCGGCGCATCACCGGCACGCCGGTGCTCGCCACTTGGGTCACTACCTTCGACTGGACGGCTGACGGCAGCAGCATCGTTACGGTCCTGCTGCCGGCGAACCGTGGCCCCGAGCCGGCCAAGTCCGAGGTACCGGAGACGCCGAAGGTGCGGCTGACGACGCCCGACCGCAACCGGCTGCGTACCTACTTCGACCTGCTCGAGAATCCGTACGAGAAGCGGCTTGTCGAGTATTACTCCACCGGACAGTTGGCCAGCATCGAGGTGGCCTCCGGCGACACCGAAACGATCGGCGACCCCGCCATGATCCGCTCGGTTGACGCGTCGCCCGACGGCGAACACTTCCGCGTCACGACGTTGAAGGACGACCTCTCCTACATCGTGCCGGTGAGCAGCGCTGGTAGGGTCGAGGAGATCTGGAACGCCGCGGGCGAAGCTCTCGCCGAGATCGATGACACGGACGTCAACGAGCAGGTGATCGACAACAACGGCGGCCAGCGTGGCCCCGGCGGCGGTCGCGGCGGTCGCGGCGGCCGCGGCGGCGACCCCAACAGCGACGACAAGCGGTCGCTGGCTTGGCGCGCCGACGGCGGCCCGGGGATGGTGTTCATGCAGCGTGAGCCGCGCCCGGAGAGCGACGACGACGCCGAAGAGCAGGAAGCAGAAGAGGATGAGGAGCGCGACCCGCGCAAGGATCGCGTCATGTATTGGTTGCCGCCGTTTGGTGACGACGACACCGAGCTGGTCTACGAGACCGAGGATCCGATCAACGGCTTACGCTTCGACGAATCGGGCCGGCTGATGTTTCTGACCCGGCGCGACGGCGACACGGAGACCCTCCACGCCGTTTCGCTCGACGATCCGAGCGAGGAGCACCTGATCTACGAGGAGGACACCGACGACCGCACGGCCGACCAGGGCAGTCTCGTCGGCGGCCGCACGCCGGGCTCGGTACTCGTGTCTCCGGATGGTCAGCTGATATTCCTCTCCGGCACGCAGTACTTCGACGATCCGCGCGTCGACGCGCCACGCCCCTTCCTTGACAGCGTCGACATTCTCTCGGGTGCCAAGCAGCGCATCTGGCAGAGCGCTCCCGACGTGTACGAGACGTTCAGCGCACGACTCAACGACGATCTCACCGAGGTCATCGTGTCGCGCGAGTCGGCCACCACGGTGCCGAACCAGTGGCGCGTCAACGTCGAGACCGGCACCGAAACCCAGGTGACCTTCAACGAGGATCGGCACCCGGATATCACCGCGGCGCGGCGTGAGCGATTCACGATTCAGCGCGCCGACGGCTTCGAGTCGAGGGTCACCGTGACCCTCCCGGCGGACTACCGCGAGGGCACGCGGATCCCGGCGATGTTCTGGTTCTATCCGCGCGAGTACACCGAGCAGGAAACCTACGACGAAGGCTTCGAGACGTTCAACAAGAACCGTTTCGCCAACGTCGGGGCGCGCTCGATGAGCATCTTGACGCTGCTCGGCTATGCGCTGATCGAGCCCGACGTCCCGATCGTCGGACCGACGGGGCAGCGCAACGACGAGTATCCGCACGACCTGCGCAACACGCTGGCGGCGGTCATCGACGAGATCGACGCCCGCGGTTGGATCGATCGCAGCCGCTTGGGCATCGGCGGCCACAGCTACGGTGCTTTCGGTACCGCCAACGCCATGATCCAGACGCCGTTCTTCAAGGCCGGGATCGCCGGCGACGGTAACTACAACCGATCGTTGACACCGGCCGGCTTCCAGAGCGAGCGTCGCATGTTGTGGGAGGCCCAGGACCTCTACATCGAGATGTCGCCGTTCTTCCAGGCCGACCGGCTATCCGGAAGCCTGCTGATGTACCACGGCATGGACGACCACAACGTCGGTACGGCACCGATCCACTCGGAGCGCCTGTTCCACGCGCTCGAAGTGCTCGGTAAGACGGCGGCGATGTACAAGTATCCGTTCGAGGACCACGGCCCGGCAACACTAGAGACGACGCTGGATCTGTGGGCCCGCTGGGTTGCCTGGCTTGATCTCTACGTGATGAATCCCGAGGGGCATGAGTCGGACACGACGGACGACGGGTCGGTTGTTTCCAGGTAGCTGAAACCCGCCTGATCCAAGAATCGGGGGAGCAGCCGGCCGATTGGCTCGCTCCCCCCCCCATTTTTCTTGCGCCCAGATGACCTCCTAACCCGGGCTAAGGGGTGCTCCCCGAGACGGTGAACTTCTGTACGCGCCGTCCGGTGGACGCCTCTCCCACATAGAGGTTGCCGTGGGAGTCGATCCCCATCCCGTGGGGGCGCAGCATCTGGCCCACTTGGCGGCCGCCGCGGCCGAATGAGCCGACGATCTCCAGGTCCGCGCGGCGCAGGATCCAGACCTTGTGGTTGGTGCCGTCCGCCAGGTAGAGCCACTCCTGCTCGGGGTCCGGCGATAACTGGATGACGAACGCCGATCCCGACGACCGCGTTTCGGGAGCGATGATCTTCTCCATGACGAACTCGCCGTCTTGCTGGAAAACTTGGATGCGGTTGCCGCGGCGGTCGGCGACGTAGATCAAGCCGTCGTTCGAGCCCACCAGACCGTGCACCGTCGAGAACTCCCGCGGTGGATCGGCTTCACGATCGTCGCCTTCGTAGCGGTACTCGTCGTCCGGCACCTCGCCGTAGGCGCCCCAATGGCGCAGATAATCGCCCGAATCGGCGTCGAAGACGATGACGCGGCGATTGCGGTAGCCGTCGGCGATGAAGATCTCGTTGTCCTCGGGATCGACCCAGATGCCCGCCGGTCCGCCCAGCAGTGCTGTGTCGTTGCTGCCGGCGGTGTTGTCGTACTCCCCGATGGTCATCAGCGCCTGGCCGTCGCGGGTGAACTTCATCACCCGGTGATGCCGGTAGGTCCCGACCCAGACGTTGTCGTTGTGATCGATGAACAGCCCGTGGGCATCTTGCGGAAACTCGGAGACATCCTGGGTGGCGGGATCGCCCCAGCCCTGCACGACGTTGCCCTCGGCGTCGAACTCGATCACCACCGGCGCCGGCGCGCAGCACTCACCGAGCGGCGGGTCCTGCACCGCCGACGTCTCTTCGGGGGTCAACGTCGCCGGCAAGTGGGTGACCCAGACGTGGTCGTTGGCGTCGACGAAGACCGATGTCACCGAGCCCATGATCCACAGGTCAGGCATCTCCTTGGGCCAGCTGGGATCGACCTGGAACGTCGGGACGACGCCGCCGCCCGCGGCCTGAGCGGTTGTGGCGTCGCCACCATCGGTTGCGGACCTGCAAGCGGCCAAGCCGAGAGAGAGCGGCAACAGCAGCGCAGGGACAAGGATTTTCCGAAGTTTCCGCATATTCGTTTCTCCGTTGGGGATGACGTGCGGCAATCTAACGCCTAGCAGACCGTGGGGAAAGTGTGGCGGGTGCGGCAGGTGGACGTCACGGCGAACGGTGGCGCGTGCCCACCGAACAATGGCGGCACGAAGGTGTTGAACTTTCGACCCCGCTGCACCACCATTGCCGCGTGAGTTCTTCCGAGGCGACGACCCGCGGCGTGCACGTTCGAGTGGAATCGGCGTTTGACCCGGAGCGATCGAGTCCGGATCAAAGCCGCTGGTTCTTTCTCTACACGGTGACGATCAGCAATCAGGGTGCGGAGGCAGTGCGCCTGATCAGCCGCCACTGGATCATCACCGACGGCGACGGCCGCACCGAAGAGGTCAGAGGCCCCGGCGTCGTCGGCGAGCAGCCGATCCTGGAGCCGGGCCAGTCCTTCCAGTACACCTCCGGGTGCCCCCTGCCGACGCCCTTCGGCTTCATGCGAGGCACGTACCAGATGGTGGCCCGGGGCGGCGAGTCGTTCGACGCTCAGATCGCCGACTTCGAGCTCAGCGAGCCGTACTCGGTGAACTGAGGAACCCCGAGATTGGCGAGGCGGAGCGCACTTCATCGCCAACAGGTACTCCGGTCGGGCGACGAAGACGCGCAGATGGGGCAGCGCGAGGTACGGATCGAAGTCGCCGTGGGGGCTGAGAAAGGCTTTGACCGCATCGTTGAGCCGGCCATGGGGAACGCCGGCCGTGTCTGCAACCGGGGCAGCCGAGCTAGCCCGGATATCTCATCGCTAGGCTCTCAGACCCGGATCAAGCCGCTGATGAAGGCCTGGGTGTCGGGCTCGCCCTGCGTACAACCAACACCCGGGGGATTCCCCGGTAGTCGGGCTCGACCCCGGGTTTCTCCCACTCGCCGGACTCTCTGAGCAGGGCACAGACCGGTTCCTCCTGGCCGTAGCCCAGCTCGAGGGCGAGGGGGCGTCCGGCCCGCAAGAGGGCGGCCGCCTCGGGGATGATGCGCTCGTAGGCCTCCATGCCGGTCGGACCGGACACCCACGCCTTGCGCGGGTCGTGGTGGCGGACCTCCGGATCGACCTCGTCGCTATCGGCGACGTACGGCGGGTTCGAGACGATGATGCCGATGTCGTCGGGCGACAGATCGAGGGCACGCAGGAAGTTGCCCCCCACGAAGGCGATCCGATTGCGGACGCCGAGGCGGTCGGCGTTGCGGGCGGCGGCGTTCAGCGCGGTCGGCGACTGGTCGACGGCGAGGACGTGACCCCCGGGCTTGCCGCGGGCCAGGCCGATGGCGATCGCACCGCTGCCGGTGCCGACGTCGACCGCCCAGCCATCGGTAGGGTCCCAGAGCTCGAGGGCGCGCTCGACGAGGCCTTCGGTCTCGGGGCGCGGGATGAACACCCCGGGGTGCACCTCGAGCTCGAAGTCGAGGAACGGTGCGCGGCCTCGGAGGTATTGAAGGGGCTCGCGCGCAGCGCGGCGTTCGACGAGCTCGCGAAAGCCGGCGAGTTGGGCCTCGGTCAGGGGATCGGACAGTGCCGCCAGGAGCTGGGCGCGGTCATGACCGAGGACGTGGCCGAGGAGCAGCGTGGCTTCGAGTCGTGCTGCTTCGATGCCGGCCGCCTCGAGGCTATGCTCAGCCTCGCGCAGCGCGCCCCCCACGGTCGCGGCGACGACATCGCATGCCTGGGAACCAACAGAGGGGACGTCCGGGGACGCCTGGTCGGTCCCGGCACCGGCGGCCGTCGGGTCGTCGCTCGGATCGTCGGCCACGACCGGCCTCAGCCGGCTTCGGCCGAGAGCTCTTGCTTGAGTCGCTCCGTCTCGAAGTGCGACGCGAGCTCGTCGACGAGGGTTTGGATGTCGCCGCCCAGGATGGCGTCGATCTGGTGGCTGGTGAAGTTGATGCGGTGGTCGGTGACGCGGTTTTGCGGGAAGTTGTAGGTGCGAATCTTCTCCGACCGGTCGCCGGAACCGACCATGCCGCGACGCTCCTCGGCGATGGCATCGTGCTGTTCCTGGAGCTTCAGGTCGTAGAGTCGCGCCTTGAGGACGCGCATCGCCTTGGCCTTGTTCTTGTGCCACGAGCGCTCATCCTGGCACTGCACCACCATGCCGGTGGGCTCGTGGATCAGGCGCACGGCCGAGTAGGTCGTGTTGACACCCTGGCCGCCGGGGCCCGAGGCGCAGAACGTGTCGACCCGCAGGTCGCTCTCCTCGATCTGGATCTCGACGTCCTCGGCTTCCGGCAACACCGCGACGGTTACCGCCGAGGTGTGGATGCGTCCCGAAGCCTCGGTCTCCGGGACCCGCTGCACGCGGTGCACGCCGCTCTCGTACTTGAGCTGGCTGTAGGCGCCGGCGCCTTCGATGAGCGCGCTGACCTCCTTGAGGCCGCCGGTGCCGGTGAAGCTCTCGTTGAGGATCTCGACTTTCCAGCGCTTGCCCTCGGCGAAGCGTTGGTACATGCGGTAGATCTGGGCCGCGAACAACGCGGCTTCCTCGCCGCCGGTGCCGGCGCGTACCTCGAGCACGACGTTGCGCTCGTCGTTGGGGTCCTTGGGCAGCAGCAGCCGCATGAGCTGGTCTTCGAAGCCCGCCTTCCGCTGCTCGAGGGCGGCGAGCTCCTCCTCGGCCATCTCCTGCATCTCGGGGTCGGACTCGTCGAGTAGCTCCTTGGCGCCGGCGATCTCGCTATCGACCCCTTGAAGGCTCTGGTAGGCGTCGACGATCGTGCGCAGGTCGGCGTGGCGCTTGGTGAGCTTGCGGTAGAGGCCAGTGTCCTGGATGACCTCCGGCCGGGCGATCTCTTCGTTCAGCTTGGCGAAGCTGGCCTCGATATCCTCGAGTCGCGAGATGACGGTGGCGTTCATGGAAAGCTCCGGAGCGCCGTGCCAGGGTGCCAACGGGCGCACCCGCTGTTTAGTTGACGGTTTCTTCCTCGATGTCGCCGGCTGCGGCTTCGTCCGCAGGGGCGTCGTCGGAAGGCGTGTCGTCGGAAGGGGCTTCGTCCGCAGGGGCGTCGGCGGAAGCCCTGGCGTCGGCGGGCTCGTCGCCGGTCTCAGCGGCGGCTTCGGCAGCCGCCGCAGCGCGAGCTTCCTTTCTTTCGGCCTTGCGGGCGGCGGCTTCCATGTCGGCGTCCTTCTTTGCCGCCTTGGCCTCCAGATCCGCCTTGATCTTGTCCTGCTCGGCGTAGAAGCCTTCGTACTTGCGCTGGAACTTCTCGACGCGGCCGGCGGAGTCGAGCAGACGCTGCTTGCCGGTGAAAAACGGGTGGCACTCGTTGCAGACCTCGAGCCGCAGCTCGGGCTTCGTCGAGCGCGTCTCGAACGTGTTGCCGCAGGCGCACACAACCACGACCTCGTGGTACTCGGGATGAATCTCGGGTTTCATGGTGGGCTTCCTTACTTAACCGGGGGTGTTCATTGCGGCAAGAAATTCGTCGTTGCTGTTGGCCTTACCGACCTTTTCGATCAGCAGTTGCATAGCCTCGGCCGGGCCGAGGGGCTGCAACACTTTGCGCAGCACCCAGATCTTATTCAGTTTTTCGGGTGAGAGCAGCAATTCTTCCTTTCGAGTGCCCGATCGGTTGATATCGATCGACGGCCAGATGCGCTTGTCGGCGAGCTTGCGTTCGAGCACGATCTCCGAATTTCCGGTTCCCTTGAACTCCTCGAAGATGACGTCGTCCATGCGCGAGCCGGTCTCGACCAGTGCCGTGGCGATGATCGTCAGGCTGCCACCGTCTTCGATGTTGCGCGCCGCGCCGAAGAAGCGCTTGGGCTTGTGTAGGGCGTTGGCGTCGACACCGCCCGACAGCACCTTACCCGACGACGGACAGGTGGTGTTGTAGGCGCGGGCCAGGCGGGTGATCGAATCGAGCAGGATCACAACGTCGCGTCCCTGCTCCACCAGCCGCATTGCCTTCTGCTGCGCCATCTCGGCGACCAGGGTGTGGAATCCGGCGGGCTCGTCGAAGGTCGAAGCGATCACCTCGCCGTCGATCGAGCGTTGCATCTCCGTGACCTCTTCCGGACGCTCGTCGATCAGCAGGACAATCAGATAGATGTCGGGATGGTTGTTCTTGATGGCGTGCGCCAGGGACTGCAGCAGCATCGTCTTGCCGGCGCGCGGCGGCGACACGATCAGGGCTCGTTGCCCCTTTCCGATCGGACAGAGCATATCCATGATACGGACCGAGAGGTCGCCGCCGGGTTCCTCGAGCTCGAAGCGCTCGTCGGGGTGCAGCGGCGTGAAGTCGTCGTAAAACGATTTGCGCTCCAGATCCCCGGGCGGCTCGTAGTTGATCGACTCGATCTTGATCATGGCGAAGTAACGCTCGCCGTCCTTCGGCGGGCGGATCTGCCCGACCAACGTGTCGCCGGTGCGCAGGTCGAACCTGCGGATCTGCGACGGCGAGACGTAGACGTCGTCGTGCCCCGGAAGATAGTTGGCTTCGGCGTTCCGCAGGAAGCCGAAGCCGTCGGGGAGGATCTCGAGAACGCCCTCGGAGTTGAGCGAGCCGTCGCGTTCGAGCTGTGTTTGCAGAATCTGGTAGACCAGATCACGCTTGTCCGCCCCGCTGGACGCCTCGATTCCGAGCTTCTCGGCGATATCGCGTAGCAAGCTGACGGGGGACTCCCGTAGCTCTCTCAGTTCCCACTTTCGGACCGGCGCCAGTCGGGTCACGACTGCGGATTCGTTGCTCATACGGTTTCTAGACTCTCACCCGGAGGGCGAGCGGTTGACTGCCGTGACGCTTGCGCGATGCGCTGGTTGATCAGCGACCAGAGCTCGCGTTTCCCTTCGCCCGTCACGGCGGAGTAGGAAATCAAGGGATGGTCTTCGTCGTTCTTCAAGGTCGTCTCGAACTTCTTCTTGGCCAGCGACTTCTTGCTCTGTTTGAGCTTGTCGGCCTTGGTAAGGACGAACGCGTGGGGCACGCGGGTATCGCGCAACCACGCGATCATCTGTTCATCGAGCTCGGTGGGGCCGTTGCGCCGCATGTCGAGCAGCTGCAGGGCCAGCACCAGCGGTCGGTCGGACCCCAGGTAGGTGTCGATCAATCGTGCCCACGCTTCCTCGCGGATCTTTTTGGGCACGTTGGCGAATCCATAGCCTGGGAGGTCGACGAAAAAGCAGTTTGCCGCGTCGCCGCGGTCGATCCGAAACCAATCGATCGCCCGGGTCTTGCCCGGCGTCCGGCTCGTCGCCGCCAGTTTCTTGCGTGACAGCAACGAGTTGATGAGGCTCGACTTTCCGACGTTCGATCTGCCGATGAAAGCGACTTCCGGAAGGTAATCATCGGGATAGTGCCCCGCATTTCGGGTGCGAAGCGTCCGTTCGATGTTGTGGATTTTCAAGAGTCTCAACAGGATGCTGAAGAACCGCGGGGGTGCCGTTACGGAGGGTAGTAACCGGCCTATGGGTAATGCGGTGTCCACGAGACCGTCAGACTGTTTCTCGTGTTTGTTGTAGCGGTACGACTAGTGGGTCAGAGGGGGTGGTTGGATGTTTTCATCCGGCTGCTGCCCACCCGGCGGCAGCTCCTCCTCTTCGCCTTCTGACGCGGGTGTCAGGGGTGACACCAGTGCCAGACGCAACACCTCGTCCATGGTGGAAACGAAGTGGATTGTCAGGTCTTGCAATACTTCGTCCGGTACGTCCTGGAGGTCTTTTTCGTTGTCGGCGGGAATGATCACCTGCGTCATGCCGGCGCGATGGGCGGCGAGAATCTTTTCCTTCAGTCCGCCGATCGGTAGCACCTTGCCGCGCAAGGTGATCTCGCCGGTCATGGCGACGTCGTTGTGCACCGCTACCCCGGTGAGCGACGAGACGATCGCGGTTGCCAGCGTGATTCCGGCCGAGGGTCCGTCCTTGGGAATAGCTCCCTCCGGCACGTGCAGGTGGATGTCGTAGTTCTTGTAGAAGTCCTTCTCGACGTCGAACGTGCTGGCGCGCGAGCGCACGTACGATAGCGCCGCTTGGCCGGACTCCTGCATGACGTCGCCGAGCTGGCCGGTGAGCGATAGCTTTCCCTTGCCGGGCATCAGCGTCGCCTCGATCTCGAGGATTTCGCCACCGCGCTCCGTCCACGCCAGACCGGCCACGAGGCCGACCTCCGCGTGCTCTTCCTTCTGGCGCTTCTTGAAGCGGGGTATGCCGAGGTACTCCTCGAGATCGTCGGCGTCCACGAGGATGTGGGCATCTTCGGGAATCGCGTCGGCCAGCGGCGTGCGCTTGGGCATGACGCGATCCATCGGGTTGCTCGCCTCGATCACGGCGCCGAGCTCCTCCTCGTCATCCTTGTCGAAGCCGCTCATGTCCACGTCGTCGAGCTCGAAACCCTCCGTGTCGACGTCGAAATCGTCGCCTTCCACGGTGTCTTCGTCGTCGCTCGTGTCCGTGCGGTCGAAGGCATCATCGTCCTCGTCGGGCGAGTCGCTGGCGCCGTCCATCGGCTCGAGCGCTTCAGTCGTGTCGGTCAGTGCTGCCAGCGAGCGCTCTTCGTCTTCGGCCGCCGCGACCGCCTCGGCCGCCTTGGCGATCTCGGCGGAGTATTGGTCGACGAACTTGCGGGCGCCCTTGCGGGCGACCCGCGCGACCTCACGCTCGAGGGCACGCACGCCGGCTTCGCGGGTGTACTCCTCGATGAGTCGGTCGAGGGCGCCGTCGGTGATCTCGAGCTGGTTCTCGCGCAGACCGTGATAGGCGATCTGTTTGCCTACCAGGTGGCGCCGGGCGATCTTCATCTTCTCGGTTTGGGTGTAACCCGAGAGACGGATGATCTCCATGCGGTCCTGTAGGGGTCCCGGGATGGTGTGTAGCACGTTCGCCGTGGCGATGAACATGACGTTCGAGAGGTCGTACTCGGCGTCGAGGTAGTGATCGACGAACTGATTGTTCTGCTCGGGGTCGAGGACCTCCATGAGCGCCGACGATGGGTCGCCGCGGAAGTCCATGCTCATCTTGTCGACCTCATCAATCAGGAAAACCGGGTTGATGACGCCGGCCGCCTTCATGCGCTGCATGATCTGCCCCGGAAAGGCGCCGATATAAGTTCGGCGGTGACCGCGGATCTCGGCTTCGTCACGCACCCCCCCCACCGACAGGCGAACGAATTCGCGTCCGGTGGCGCGCGCGATCGAGCGGCCGAGGGATGACTTGCCGACGCCCGGAGCGCCGACAAAGCACAGGATGGAGCCCTTCATCTGGTCGACGAGCTGGCGCACGGCGAGGAACTCGATGATACGCTCCTTGATCTTCTCGAGGCCATAGTGATCTTCGTCGAGGATGTCGGCGGCGAGGCTCAGGTCATTGTTCTCGCGGGTGCGGCGGAACCACGGCACCGAAACGAGCCAGTCGACGTAGTTGCGCGACACGGTGGCCTCGGCCGACATCGGCGGCATCGCCTCGAGCCGCTCGAGCTCCTGCTCGGCCTTTTCCAGGACCGACGCCGGCATACGCGACTTGTCCATCTTGGCGCGTAGCTGGTCGATCTCGGAACCCTTGCCGTCTTTGCGCCCCAGCTCGCGCTGAATCGCTTTCATTTTCTCGTTGAGGTAGTACTCCTTCTGGGCCTGCTCCATCTGTTTCTTGACCTGGCCCTGGATTTTCTTGTCGACGCGCAGCTTCTCGATCTCGAACGTGACCGTCTCGATGAGCTTGTCGAGACGGGGCTCGATGTCGACGATCTCGAGCAGATCCTGCTTGGCCGGCAGGTCGACGTTCAAGTGGGCGCCGATCGTGTCAGCGAGGCGGCCGGGGTCGTCTTTCTTGACCGCGGCGAGCATAGCCTCGTGGGGCAGGTTGGCCGACAGCTTGACGTACTTTTCGAACAGGCGGGTGAGCTTCTTGGTCTTGGAGCGGACTCCGGGGCCGGGTTCTGCCGGAACGAGCGGCTTGACCACGACCTCGTGGAACGTGTCTTCCTCGGTGAACTCGATGGCGCGGGCCCGCTGCACGCCCTCGACGAGCACGCGGATGTTGCCGTTGGGCTGCTTCAGGCTTTGCACGATGATCGCGATCGTCCCCAGGCCGTAAACCTCGTTGGCCTCGGGGTCGTCGATCTCCGCGTTGCGCTGGGCGGCGAGAAACAGGCGCTTGCCCGATTCCATGGCGCGCTCGAGAGCGGCCACCGGCCGGGGCCGGCCGACCACGAACGGCATCATCAT
>Ga0114950_10000735_pt1 | contig 23398 bp, 21 predicted proteins | sample N075metaG_FD_83503 | JGI IMG/M metagenome (GOLD analysis project Ga0114950, IMG submission 83503) | Deep subsurface microbial communities from Kermadec Trench to uncover new lineages of life (NeLLi) - N075 metaG | ecosystem: Environmental > Aquatic > Marine > Ocean trench > Sediment | place... | reverse complement strand
TTTGAATCAAGCAATTCTTTCTCTTTGGTCAGTTCACTGATCTGGTTGTGGGCACCGGCAAGTTCGGTTTGCGTCGCGTTGAGTGAATCTGAGGTCTCCGAGATCTTTGAATCAAGCAATTCTTTCTCTTTGGTCAGTTCACTAAACTGGTTGTGGGCACCGGCAAGTTCGGCTTGCGTCGCGTTGAGTGAATCTGAGGTCTCCGAGATCTTTGAATCAAGCAGTTCTTTCTCCTTGGTCAGGTCGCTGATCTGGTTGCTTAAGTGTAAGATGTCATCGGTCAATGATTGTATGCTCGATAAAGCTGCTTCTTTTTCATTTTCAAGTGCTTTGTTTGCAAGTTCCGCATCGTTTCTAATGAATAGGTAGCTGCAAAATATGGGGATATCATCTATGAAACACAATGAATCAAATTTTGCATTGATTAAAGTGTCCTGAATCGCAGCTTCTGCAGGCGCTGATGGTATTCCATAGAGTGGCTCTTTGCTGCTTCGAACTACAATCCATTTGAAGTTTTGTAAGATATGCTGTGGTGTTTTTGCCAAAATATTTGCTTCTTCACCTTGCAGTTCTAAGACCAGCAAACAGCTTTTTTTCTCAGGTAATTGAATATCATCACAAAAAGTTTCAAGAGTGATGGCATCTACAGCAATTTGATCAGTGATTGCAAGGTTTGGGTAATGCTCCAAAATCCCGCTCGGCTCAAGCAGGCTACTGAATCTCTTGTTGTTAAGTTGGAAAAGAATTCTTTCTTCACTTTTACCGGCGACAGTCTTTTGCAACACAGTTATATGAGGGGAGTGCAGGAATTTACGCGAAGCAGCATGAAATAATTGTGCATCCGGCTCCACAAATATCACTGAATTAACGCCAAGCTCTTTATATAGCTCAGATTGTGTGCAATACCCGGCGCCTATGTGTACGACACCTGATATATCTTCAGGAATTGAAGAGATGATTGAATTAATTCCACTCATCGTCGTCCACCTCTATCGCCTAGCCTGGCCTTCATTACTCAGGGGACTCATTTAGTCGGGCTAGTCGGGCTAATTTGAGCAAGGGGTTTTGATTTAGGAATTCTAAATATTGTTCATTTAGCGTCGCTGTATCTCGCTCTTTTAAATAGTAAAACTCCAATTCCTTTTGAGTTTGGTGAAGTTGTAATTCCATCATGATGAGTTTATCGGCGGTCTGTGCCAGAGCTCTTTTTTGTTTCTCTTGTTGACCTGCTTGTCTTAGAAAATTAGGAACTAACAGAGCTGTACGTGCCTGAATGTCTGGAAGTCCAAAATCATCGTCAAGTTGTGTTGCAGTTGAGCATGCCTCGTTAAAAAGTTCATCGGCTGCACCATTATTGGCAAGAAGCGTGGCAGCAAGATATTTGTACATGACTGACTCTTCAGGGGTATGAGTGCTGTTTTTTTCTGCGCTAGTCAGACAAGTATCAAATGTTTCATTAATTTTCCTGATTAGGTTGCCGGGGTTTCTGGTGGCGCTTTGAACATTAACAAGCAGACACTTGTTTCTTGTATTCATGAAAAAAGTCAGCATCGCTCGAGTGCGAACCTTCCATGCATCTATGACTGATTTGACAGTAGAGGAGTCAAACAAATTATTCTTAAGGTAATTGGATAATTCATATTCCGGGCTGGAGAAAAATAGCACGAACCTGGTATCTTCGGAAACTTCTTGCCAGAAATCCAGAATCAGACAGCTGTTGACATCTGCCCAAACAGGTTGTGGCTCGGTTTGAACAAAAGATAGTAGTTGTTTGGCTTTTTGTGAGTAACTTTGATCTGGTGAGAATGACCTAAAATTCAAGTTCTCAGTTCCTGGCATATGCTCCAGGCAGATTTTTGTGTTCAGGGCAGAAAGTTCTACATTAATCTTGTGGTGTGATGAACCCGGCAGTAAATATTTTTCAGGTATGTTTTCCCAGTCAGAGAACAAAGGGCCTGAGCAAATGAGTATTGTCATATTATTAATAGTTAACGCTTATCAAGAAAATGGTTGTATTCATGTAATACAGCATCAGGAGTACTCATCATTTTAACCTTTCCGCTATCAAGCCATAGTACCCGGTCACAGAGTTTTTGAATTTGCCCCATCGAATGTGAAACCAATACGACAGTTTGCTCAGAGTTGATTTTGCTGCTCATTGCATTTTCAGCTTTGTTTCTAAACTTGCCATCGCCCACGCTTAACACCTCATCAATTAGCAGCAATTCGGACTCCAATTTTACCGCCACTGAGAAACCTAACCTGGCACGCATGCCATTTGAATATGTCTTGATTGGCTTGTCGATGAATTCTTCCAGTTCAGAGAACTCTATTATTTCGTCCAGTTTATCCAGGACTTCTTTTTTACGCCCACCCAATAACATACCGCTGATAATCGCGTTGTCCCTGCCAGATAGCTCGGCATCAAAGCCCAGTGCAAGTGCGAGCAACGACACCTGGCGGCAGTGCCAGGTAACTTTGCCTTCATCTACACCATAAATATTGGCTAAAACCTTCAAAAGTGTGGATTTCCCGCAACCGTTGGTGCCAATGATGCCGAGAGTTTCGCCTTTTTTTATACTGAAACTGACGTCATTCAGTGCTGTGAAATAATCATGACGGAAGAACGACCTGCGTGACTTGTAGCGCACACTCACATTGTTAAGTTCCATCACAGCGGAAGTCATTGCACGATCAGCCTTGCGTAGAGTCTGCCGACCTTTTTGTAATAAAGAGTCATCGCAATGATTAGTGTAATGCTTGCAAGGCAGATTCCAGCCAGTGCGAACCAGTCTGGCAATGAGTTTTCCATCAGAACTTGCCGGTAATTTTTGATCAAGTTGGCAATAGGGTTCATAAGAAAGAGTTGCTGGTGCTCTGGTAAAAGTACTTCTTTATAGTTGTAGAAGATCCCTGAACCGAACATTAAAGCCAGCATTGCTGTTGCGATCAGGTACCTGAAATCCGGCAAAAAAGGTGTAATTGCAGCAACAACCAAAGAGACTGCGCATATCAGTAACAGTTGGGTCAGAATCACAAAAAGCACACTTAACCATACCCACGAGATATCCAACCCGTACATGGCAACAAAGATGAACATAAAAGCAAATACCACAGTTTGTTTAAAGGCATCCTGAAACACCACCAGCAACGGGAAAAACGGCATTGGTATGGAAACCTGGTTGATCAACCCGCGACCAACAATGATTGAGCGGGAAGAGTTGATGACACTCTTGGAGAACCACAAAAAGGGGATTTTTCCACATACGAGAAATACCACGAAGTCGGGGGTTCCCCTGGCCAGAAAAACAGAGAAAACCAGATAAAAGACGCTGACCATCAGAACAGGCTCCAGAAGCCACCAAGCATAACTTAGGTAGGTCTGTGAGGCTTCAGATTTAAGGTTCAGAACCAGCTTGGTGAAGAAAACTTCAACCAAGTGCGCCTTGGATATAAACATTCTTTTCGCTTATGTCATTGTCTGAAGCAAACTATATCATTTTCGTGGTTTTGTGCGCTTATTTATTAAGATGGTGGATTATTTTCATTGCTGGAAGTGCTAGACGCCATTTAATTGGAACGCAACCCCAATTACGGTTAACGGTTTCAATGGACTCTTTGTAATGAAGTTCTGTATGTTTCGTTGTCTTGGAGTCTTTGTGCATCCGCGTTGCTGCGACAAAATTTTTGCAAAATGCCGGCTTGCCGTATTCCGTATAAAGTCGCCACCACAGATCGTAATCAAATGCCATTTGCATATCTTCATTGACACCCCTGGATTGTTCCCAGGCGGCGCGCCGTATAAGTGTTGCTGGTTGTGCAATGAAACAGAAGTTGGCAAACAACCGGGGTGAAAAAGGCATGGTGAGATAGGGCGAAAGTTTTCTGCCAGATTTTATTATGGACCAACAATTTGCATAAACAAACTGTTTTGCTGGCTGGTCCATTAGTGTTTTTATCAGATTTTTGAGCCCATCCGGATAGAAGTGATCATCAGAATTTAACCAGCAAACAAAGGGTGCGCTACCTTGCGCAATACCATCGTTAATTGCTTCGGCTTGTCCCTGATCCGCATAACTGCGCCAGCCTGCCAGTTTTGACTCCCATTTACGGATGATATCCAGCGAATTGTCTGTAGAGCCACCATCGAGTACAAAAACTTCTACAGGAACTTCTTGCTGAAATATGGAAGATAGGGTTTCGTCGAGAAATTGCCCCTGATTAAAGGATGGAACAGCAACGGTGACTTGCGGAGCGATCAATTTTGTGGCTTCCTGCGTTTGTCTTCTTTCTTCGTACTAATTATAGTCATAGTTGTCAATTTAGGTAGCAATTTCATATTTATCCATACAAGATTGAAGCTTGTTGAATTGAAAAAACCGATATGATTCGATATTTCCTGTTCGATAGCCCTAATGAGCCTCCGGAATACAGGGGAGGCTCAAGTCAATTTGAGCCATCTGAAGGTGTTATTGGTTTTAGAGGGTCTCATAAACCCAAGGGAACAAAATGGTGGAATCATATGCCAGCAAAACTAATAAAGAACAATTTAGGAAGTGATACTTGGAATCGATATTTGAATTTTAAGTAGTACGAAATCCTTTCGATAGTGTATTTCGTCATTTGAACAATTTGGTAAAAATTATGTTATTGATAATTCTGAAGTCCTAAGTAAATACCAAAGCTTTGGAATGAGCAATGAACAAAGTCGATTTTATGATTTTTTATTAAATCACGCTCCCGTGGATCGAGACAAGTATGTAAACGACGGGGAGTATTGTATGGATGATGTTATAAAATACGAATCGCTCCTGTTATTCCTGAATTTCCATATTTGACAATTGGTGTTCTGCCTAGGTTTTCATGTACCATCAATACACTTATACTACAGTACAAGGCAAATTCTAACCTATTCAGATTGATCCGGGAATCACGATGAAAATAACGGCCGTGATAACCTGCTATGAATCTACTTCGACGATTGGTCTAACACTAATGTCACTGTTTGGCCAGACACGACGGCCCGACGAAATAATAGTAACCGATGATGGTTCCAGTGCTACAGCATGCAGATTTGTTAAGTGCATGCTTGCCAATATAAGTCGTTCGAGCAGTATAAAGACCGGGTTTGTAACCCACAAAAGAACAACTCCCTACCGGTTAAATACCATTCGCAATAATGGTATTCATAAAGCAGCGGGAGATTTAATATTTCTAGTTGATGGAGATATTCAAATACCGCGCAATTTTCTTCTCGATCATGAGGAAATACATCGAAGTGTCATAAAAAGGGGTAATAGTGCACTTGTATCCTGTGTCAGAAAGAATCTCACACATGAGGGTGAGATTAGAGAGGGGCGAAAGTCTTCGTGGGGCCACAGGCTTGACAGTTTTTTGAGTTCGATGGATTGGGTTGATCTGGATTTGGAGCCCGAGCAAACCCTGTCTCAGGCGACATTTCTGAAAAGAGATTGGGAGCGCGTAGGTCATTTCGATGTGGATTTTGATGGTTTTTGGGGTTTCGATGAAATTGAGTTCGCCTACCGCTTGAAGAAGGCTGGTGTCCAATTGACCTGCCACGGGCTTGTTTATCATATTGATGAAGGTCCAGGTGCCGGCAACAGGGACGCAAGCCGGAACAGTCAGTTGTACAGGATTAAAAAGGAAGAGTGAGAATAGCTGTGGAATCAGGTAGCAGCGCGAAATGAAAGCCCCAACCCTGTCGGTTATTGTGGCCAATTACAACAATGAAGGGTATATACGTGATTGCCTGGACAGTATTTTGAACCAAACTTATAGGGATTTGGAAATTCTTATATGTGATGATTTTTCTACAGATGATTCATTAATTACCCTCTTAGAGTATGAAAAACAATTTCCTTCGATAATAAAAGTAATTTCGAACGATTCAAACTTAGGTGTAGCAGAAACGCGGCATTTGACAATTTTACAAGCAAGGGGTGAATATATTTCTACTTTAGACAGCGATGATTATTATTACGATATCCAAAAACTACAAAGGGAAATGGCACTCGTTATTTGCTATAAAAAGTATACCGGGAAAGACATTATCGGTTTTTCAAATATTGTCTTGGTACAGGGGGACAAGACTCCAATAACAATTCGGGGGAATCCAAAAATCATTAAGGAAGGGCAGATTATTAAAGAAATCCTAACTCGATCATGCATGATTCCCAGGGATTTCGTGATGAAGAGAGAGGTTTACTTTGAAGTAGGGGGCTTTGATACCGATATTCCAATCTATGAAGACTGGGATTTGAAAATTCGGTTAGCGAATAGATGTGATTTCTATTTTTCTAAAGTGAACGGTACCGCCTATAGAAGACATGGGCGTGGACTCTCTTCGGCACCTGCTTCTGAGCATATAGAATGGATGCAGAGAATTTTTAATAAAAATCTCGCTTTAGTTTGTAATGCTGACAGGGAATGCGTTAGAGGACAGTTCAAACAGTTTCTTTCGAAGTTGAAAGAAAACTCTTAAATCTTGACGAGAAACAACAATGGGAACATTGGGTCAAAGACCTTTGGCATGCCAGACCCCCGTCAAAACGCTGGAGGATCATCATTAAACTAATATATCAACAACAAAGCAATCGTAAGCACTTCCGTCCAATTTTTTTGCTTTGTGTGTTCCGTGATGAGAACTTGCTTTTGGAGCATTTTATTGAGTATTACCGATCTTTGGGGGTGACACATTTCATTATGATCGACAACCTTTCTGGGGATGAAGGGCCAGAATATCTAAAGAGTCTAAAGAATATCAATATGTTACTGTACCAAAACAGTAGCAGTTACGAAAATGCAGCCATGGGTACCGATTGGGTAAATAACTTGCTTGAGGAACATTGTGTCGGCCAATACTGTTTTACTGTTGATGCAGATGAATTGTTCTGCATTAATACTGAAAAGTACGCTTCGCTCAATGGGCTTATCGATGAGATGGAGGTCACCCAAACAAATGTGGTTCCTGTTACTTTGCTGGATATGTACCCGAAAGAAACAAACGATAACTACAAAAAGGGAAATAGTTTCCTGACTCATAGCCCATTTTTTGATGATTTTAATGAGACATTTTATGAAACACGGGGAGGGGTGTATAAGTCCTTTGTCTTTATGCTTGGAGGGGTCAGGCAAAGGGTTCTTGGGATAACCGTATGCATCAATAAATTTCCATTTTTCAAATATGATTTTGCCCCACTGGGAGTTGCACCTGGTTACCACTTTTTTCAGACAGACGGTAAGGTTCAACTTCAATCTGACAAAATCAGTCTTTTTCGGGAAGCCGGCGTCTTACTTCATTTCAAATTTCTAAAACCGAATTTGGGAGAGTTTTATCAAACCCGGGTTAATGAAAGCCTTTCGGAAGAAGTAGCTTTTGATGGGGCACGCCGCGCCGCTCAAACTTGGGTAAATGAAAATGAACAATACGCGCGTACGTTTGCTCATAACAGCAGTGTAAATTTCTATGATCACCAATATTCAAGGTTACTGAATGAAGTAAGTAACTTATCAAGTTTCTTTTCGATGAACAAGGAGTCAAAATCTAAATATATCGTCTGATACTCACAACTGTAGGTAGTTGGAGCAATGCGTATTTGGTCAAGCTACAGAAATTCAGGTTTTCTCGCCCATTCTTATCCAACACGAACTAAAAATAGTTGTGAAGTACCCATGGAGTTGCCAAATCATTACCTGAGCTTATGGGTGATAAAACCTTGAATAGTCATAATTGGTAAATGTTTTAAAGTCATGTTTGTTCATATCATCCAACAAAATCCAGGCATTGTGGATGATGAGCAAGGACATACCCAGTTCTTCAGAAATTTCATTGAGCCCTTTCCGGCAGTCATCTCTATAATAATCATCGCCACATAAAAATGCCTTGGGAAAGTGTTTTTTGACGGCGCGGACTTCTTTTTTAGTTTCTTCATAATAGTGTCCGGAATCCAAATAGACACAATCTACTTCAATTCCATGTTGACTTAGTAGGGGGATTGCCTCAAGGCTGCTCATTTTAATTGGGCATAGTCTGTTTCTGTAATCCCAGAAATTTGCCAAAAATGTTTCAAAGACCGGGTGCTCTTTGACGATGGCATTGAGAGTGGAATCTTTTTGAATCCAACTCAATTTGTCATCCCATATGTCAACAGAAAAAACATTGGCATCGGGACAATTATCCAACAGATATTTTGTAGACTTCCCGTACCATGCTCCTAATTCGAGAATGTTTTTGGGCTTGGATAAGAAAGCTGCATTGAGTATTGCTTTATTAGCAAAACCAAACCATCCATGCATAAATTTAGTTGCGTATGGCTTTGTTGACCAGGTGTTTTGAACAGGAAGGTTAAAAAAAGACTTATTCATTTTACGTTGGTTTTTAGTTGTGTGTAGTAAATTCAAACTGATAATAAATCTTAATTTCACCCAGACTATCAGGTGTTCAACTGAATTATATTCCTCTGCCGTAAAAGATAAAAGCTCATATCGTACTTCCCTTTGTGTTTATATTAGTACGCACCTATGGGTATTACTCCATCAATTGCTTTTGCTTTTGATTGAAAGTTTTGTTCGAACTCAGAAATTCCAACACCAACATGCAGCAGGGATTTGTACACTAAATTCTTTTTTGCCAGAAAACTTTCTATTCGACCTTGATCAGCAGTTGTGTTCCGGTCAGTCTAGTCCTACCATTCTGGAATCTCATCAACACCCGGGCATATCTTATGCTCTGCAGCTCCATCGCAAATTGTCAATTGGCGTGCCCGTGATTTGTGGGTGCGGCATCCCGGAAAAGTAAATTTTAAAAATATTCATACTGAGGATAGAGGTGGCCCTGGATAACTTCACTGCACGCTGGGATGATAAATATCCCCAAATCAGTTGTTCCTGGCAATTCGGGATGCTTCAAAGAAATGGACCATGCCAATCAGGAATTGGAAAGTGGTGATGAATAGTTTTATGATCGAATTTGAAGACCACCTGGCGGTTTGCGTTTATCCCATGGAAGTTACACAGTTAGATTTACACCCTCTATTTGTGGGAATTCGCCAGTTCTTTGAGTAATAAATACAATTCTTGATCATCTTTCCGAAAGTGACTAGCTAAGCTTTCAAATATTTGGGTATCATTTTCCTGCTCCAGAATATCTGCTCTAAGCTTCTGAAATTTTTTACTATTCCAATATAATCGGTTATCTAGAAATAAGGGGTGAATGATGTCAGGTAACTTTAGTCGGTAAGGTGCCAGAAAACTTCTTTCCAACTCACTATTCGTGGCTGAAACGAAAAGAAAAGTATTTTGTCGGTACCACCAATCAACATCTTGGTTGTTCCAGACCTGCGGTCTGAACAAATCAAAGCATTCGTATCCGCGTTGAGCGAATAAGTCTATCCAGTACGATTGCCATTGCTCGTTGACGTGATTGACCCCACCCTGACCGGGTATTGCAGCGCCGAAGACCACGACAGCAGACGCTTCGCATAAACAGCGTACAAAACGTTCAGCATGTTGACATTCAAAATGCTCAGCAACTTCGACCGACAATGCCAGGTCGAATTTACCTGGAGAAGAAAAAGAGGAAGAGAATTCCGTAGGTAAAAACCTGATAGACTGGCTCATCAAATTTTCGGGTATGATCCAATTACCATCCATTCCTGTCAATTGCTTGCTACCAAGCGACTCTGCTGCAGCTAACCATGCACCAACGCCACATCCAAAATCCACTACACTGATAGGTTGGAAATTCTCATACAGGATCCCCAAAATAACTGTTGCAGATTTCAGAGAGCCTTGAGAATGCTCATCATAAAACGAGGTAGTGTAGTAACTACTGTTAACTGAATCTCTCATGTGTATAAATTTATTCTCTTTTGGATTAATGCTCAAGACAACTTCGAATTCAGAGACATGCGATATGACAATGACACCTGACCTTGCACCAATGTGTCGGGGGTTTGAAAAAACGTTTTTTTTTAAATTTTCATACTGAGGATTTACAATCCCCATGAGTGTTTATTTTCAATATATTGGTGGATTTATTTCCTGGAATGGCTATAGGTTGAGGGGGCCATTTACTAAAATCTAATAATTCAAATGAAATTATGCCGTTTAGTTCTTGGTTGGGAGAAAGTGGTATTTCCATGAGGATATTATCTCCCTCCAAAGCCAGCTCCCAAAGAGGCACTAATTCGCCACTACCTTCATTGTTCAGTCGATATCCCAATTTTAAGTTTCCAGCCTTTTTTTTCACATGCAATAGAAATTTCAGTGTTTGCATTGAATTAAGTCGAGATCCCTTAACACTACGTAAGGTCACAATATCGCCAAACTTTAAATCTGAAGAAATTAAGCAGGGCTTTTTGGCAATTTCGTCAGCAATTTTCTGGCTGATAAAAACAGTTGGATTTTTGCGGGGGGCGAACGCAACGTTTGATGAAGTATAAGACAATGGAAGTTCGTTCTCAATGTAGGCGTAATATGATGACATGCCCCGATTGCTTGCGATTTTAAGAGGGGCGGAGACCAGGCTGCTTACGTCAAAGAGTGACCACTGCAGGCGTGGGAGTTCCTTTTTCTTTATTGGCTTAACCTGGAGCAGAAGTTTTATTTGTTTCAGTTCACCCCCAATTCTCCTAAAAGCAATAGTGGGCCTGTCCAGCACAAAATTACGCATTCTATCTAGCCACCGTTCTGATTTAGCAAACACATTGTTAGGAAAGAATTCAGAACCAATCAACGCGGTAACGTCGTTCTGATTCAGAAGGTACCGCATATACCCGGTATTGACTACGAAGACGCCTTGCTGGGGGGTTGGTGTGTTCAAGACTAAAATCTGTGCCTCATCTGGAATCTCTAATTGCTCAAGTGATTGTCGTAGCAAAAAAGAGGTGTTGGTTTCACCCCATTCTGCCAAGACAGAATTTAGATATATCGATTTTTGGATGCCAATAAATATTAGTAACAATGCGATTGTTAAAGTTAGAATTGTCGTACTTAAATTCTTTGGCCATCCAAACTTAGTTGAAATCAGGTACCACAAGTAGGCTCCACCACACACCTGAAGTAGCACAACCCCAAAGTTTGAAATATATGCGTAATCATAGATACGAAATGTGGGAGAGGCAGCCACATAGGCGATGCTGTTGCTAATAATCCAAATAAGAGGCCACAGAAATAAAAAACCCTTATATGTCATATCTGAGCAGTGGAAATGGGCTGGCTTATAATAAATTTGTGATTGTTTCGATGCCAAACCAACAAATCCAAGCAATGCCAGGATACTTGTTATGTATACGGATACTGGACTATTGAACGGTAGGAAACTCCCCATCTCAATAAACTGAATTGATCTGCTGAAAATTTCCTCTAACGGTATTTGTGTTGGTGCCTTGTGAGTGAACAATATTTGCTTATAAATTTGCCATATGCCAAGAACTAAAAATGGGATGCTAAAAATCAGCGATTTTAGTTTGTTGCGTCTTGTAAAAAAGAACACCGTGAAAATAAGTAATACGTTTGGGATCATGAAGTTTGATGTTTCAACGAAATTCAAACCAACCGCATAAGCGAAAAATCCTATAAACCAATAAAACAATGAGAATAGGCCTTTCTGGGTAAACGACTGGAACACAAAGATAATACTGATCAAAAGGGGAAGAAGGCCCCACATGGCATATGAGGCGTTCAATCCAATTGGGATACCAATCAAACTTGGAAGGACATTTGGTATTGTTGCCGCAACTATGGCGATGCTTTTAGTGAGGCCTAATATCTTTGTATATATGAAAAGTAATGAAAGTGAACATAAAAACATTACTAATACATAGCAAGCACGAATTACGGGCAAACCCCATTCCAGCATGCCGTAGGCGTAAAAGTAATCAAGATATGGACCCAGTGAAGTAATCTGGGCTCTCCCTGCTTCATTTTGTATTGCTTTACCTTCCGTTGCCAGGTAATACCAGAAACCGTCGTCGTGCCAAAGAATGTCAATGAAAATGTGTTGAAAATTAAGGAGAAAAACTGTAATCAGGATCGAAAGAGGAACTAATGTCTTATAAGACGAGTAATAGCCCGTTGTAGAGTTGTGATGAAGCGCTGAAATCACCCTTACTTTGTCCCCTACAGTCCAAGCTTGGCTTGGAAGAGCCTATGAAAATTGGGGGGATTCACTCTGGCATCTCAACTTATCTGGAAAGGTACTTATTGAATGCATCTTCTGTGAACCGATTCTGGACGTAATCCTGAGTAAAGACCGTAATCGACGCTTCGTAAAGTGGATAGGCATGGTCTAACATTACGAATCGTGAAAGATTCTGAATACAATATCGAAATAACTCCACTGGTTGGAAATAAGTAAGATTTGGGGCGCTGAACGTATTGTGTGTGGTGAGAAAGTTAAAAACTATACCGTCAGTACACATGCTGAACATTTTTGCGATCATTAAATAACAAAATTCTCTCCAGTGATCATCGTCAACTGCGCCTGGCATATTAAATACACCGCTAAGCGCTACGAAATTGTATTCGTCCTCAACTTCTTCATTAAGCAAATCTCTGTTGTACAGGTTAATATAGGGATACTTGGCTTTGGCTGTATCATTCATTTCCTCGACAATTTCTGTTCCGCTATATTCATGTTCTACATTGCGAGTCAAAAGAAATTTGTGGAGGTCAGCGACGCCGCTTCCAATATCGTGAATTGAAAACCGCCCACTTTGTGGCAAGATATTTTTCATTAACCTCTCAAATCTGAGGTATTGAGTTTCCTGGTTATTTTGGAAGGTTCCTTGAGGCGAGTCCTTGAATAACATGAAATTGCTTTTATAAATTCTTCGCTGCTCATTTAAGAGTTCGGTTTTCATAAATTGAAAGTCTTTTTTACAAAAAAGAGAGGGCGGTTTCTAACCTCTGTATAGATATTGGCCAGATATTTTCCGATTATTCCCAACATCACAATGATTACGCTGTTGAAAAAGAATATCGAAAGGATAATGCTGGTAAAGCCTGGGACAGAACCAAGGGCAATGAACACATACAATTCATAGAGAGCAAAAATGGAGGTGAGAAAAAAAACAATTAGACCGAAATATATCATTGCATTGAGGGGCGTAACGCTAAGCCCGATAACAATATCCACCATTAGGTTGAAACGCTTAAAAAAATTATAGTTGCTCGAACCACGAGTTCTTTTTCTGTTATCAACTTTTATGACGTCGTAGTTCATTCCGATATCGTGTGTTATCCCAGCGACAACCCTTGTGGTTTCTGTATATGAGTTGTATTTTTTAACAAATTCAGAGGTCATGATCCTCATCATCAGTTGATTAGGCACCATTCCAATTCTTAGTATTTTAGTCAGGATGAACCAAAAGAATTTGCTGGTTACTTCATCCAGCTTGTTGTTTCTCACTTTGGATACAGTGTAGACAATATCGAATCCATCCGATATTTTTCGGTATAGCTCAGGGATTGCTGAAGGCGGGTTTTGTAAATCACCATCCATTACCAAGATAAATTTGCCGGAAGCATGTTGCATCCCCGCACTTATTGCAATTTGTTGACCACAATTTCTGGACAACGATAGGCCTTTGATGTGTTCATTAATCGTACATAACTCCTTGATGGCGTTTTCACTTTCGTCTTTACTGCCATCATTAATCAGAATGATTTCATAAGTAATTGCCAAGTCCTTTAGGTTTAACTCAATTTCTTCAACAAGTTGCTCTACATTAGCCGCATCATTGTAGACAGTTGCAATCACAGTCAGATTGTAATCCGCGTTCGTTGAGTTCATTAAGTTTCCAGGGAATTAATAGATTAGTTATCTGATTTTAAAAGAGTGCTGTGCAAAAAACCCATAAAACCAAATTGAAAACTTTTCAAGCTGTTCGAAACTACAGGAGACAACAACTAGCTCCTATTCCATATTGGGCTAAAGAAAATCATAAATACCATGAACTCTAGAATCTTCATGCTTCAGTTGGCATCAGCAGGATAATCCCAACAAGAATGAGTACGGTTCCGAGAGACATTCTAAGAGTGATCAATTCCCCCAGGAAGATACTGCCGAATAAGGCAACGAATATCACAGAAGTACAAGCAATTGGATACGCGTAACTCAGGTTTAGTTTGGCGAGTGCGAAAATCCAGAATATGAATCCAAGGACCAGCATCATGGCGCTGATAGCCACACCCATAATATTTGGTATGTCAATGAACGCTTTTATATCTGCAATATTCAATAAACTGCCTTGGTATTTATTCATTAGCGACTTGATCAGAACTTGACTGCCAGCCCCCAGAACCATTGAGGAAAGTAACAAAAAATTACCGGTCATAAACTTGGACATATCAAGAATCCTGTTTGGAAAAGTTGAAAACTAAATGAGACTGAATTGATTTAATATCTCCAAGCTGGAATCCTGCATCGTAGAGTTGTTGTTGAAACGTTGTTGGTTCAATCGTACTTGAATTGATATTCCAGTTCTCTGAAAAACGAAATTTCTGTACTATTGTGGAAAAAATCTTATACCCAAAAATCATGGATTTCACCAACAATCTTGACACTGGTGACATATGTAACCTGTCAAATTCTACGATGAGTAATTTTCCACCTGGTTTGAGTACACGATGTAGCTCAAATAATGCCTGCTGGGTGGAGACCACGTTGGGAAAAAGCCCTGCCGCAATTACCACATCGAAGATATTGGGAGGGTTTGGGAGCTGTGTCACATCTCCCTGAGAAAAATGTGCATTTTCTAATTTGTATTTTCTTGCTTGTTTAGAAGCGACGTTAATCATGCCCCCCGATAAATCCACACCGGTGATAGTCCATGCTGGACATTTTTTTGCAATAGCAATTGAGAATAGCCCGGTCCCACAACCCGCATCTAATACCTTGCATACATCATCCGATGGTGTGAGGTTTGAGAGCAACTCCTTTACTAGTGAGCTTTCATAATTATCGCGCCAGAGATGGTAAAAGGGTGCCTGAAAATCATACCAGAGTGTTAATTTTGCGCTATCAATCATCAAAGTTAGTTCTTATGAGGCTTAAATCCTGGCGACCAGACCGAATTGTCTATATAAACCAAAGCAAGAGATGACGGCTAACTCGGCACACGTTACCAAGTTCCTTCGTCTCTCACAATTGTCGATTTCGCATTTTCGGTGGAGGCAGCAAGTGCATCGTCGCTATACTACACCGCACAGTAATCAATGGCAGGCAAAGTTTATTGTTACCAAGGTATCAGATTTTACATTGAACTGAGAAGATTAGGATGCTTGATGAAAAAAGTTGCAATTATCCAGTCGAATTATATTCCGTGGAAAGGTTACTTCGACGTGCTTGCCAGTGTTGATCAATTTGTTCTTTTTGATCACGTGCAATTTACGCGTAGGGACTGGCGAAATCGAAACAAGATCAAGACGATGCAAGGCGTGAACTGGCTAACCATACCGGTTCAAGTAAAAGGAAATTACAGCCAGTCGATTAGGGATATAAGGGTAGTTGATAATAAGTGGCAAATGAAACACTGGAACTCAATTTGCCATGCATATGCAAAATCCAGTCATTTTGCAGATTATCGTGATTTGTTTGCTGATCTTTATCTGAGTAAAGCGAGCCAACTGCAAAAGCTATCTGATATTAACTCTTTGTTTATGAGAGAAATATGCCAGTTTCTCGGTATTACGACAGAATTTCTGAGTTCGGATGAACTCCAGTTGGTTGAAGGTAAAAACGAGTGCCTTATCGACATCTGTAAACAATTGGGCGCACACATTTATGTGTCAGGTCCTGCCGCAAAAGCGTACCTTGACTTAGCTCAGTTTAGGCAAGCGGGCATAGAAGTCCAGTTTATGGATTACTCCAATTACCCGGAGTATGAGCAACTTCACGGGAGTTTCGAACACGCAGTCTCAATTATAGATTTGCTTTTCAATACCGGGCCGGAGTCACGTAACTATATGAAATACTAAGTTGAATTCAAGAAAACCTTGACGATACTGGTCCGCCAGGTACTGTTTTAGAAGTTTATTTAATAAAGCATCGATTGTTATAGCTGGAAAAATCCCTTGATCTGCCTACACACATATTCAATCTCAATCAGGGTCAATTGGAAGTGAAGTGGCAAACGGACGAGACATTCTGAAAACCTTACGGAATTTGGTAGTGGGCGACCATCATGATGAGGTCCATAGAATGGGCTCAAATGAAGGGGCAGGTAGTGAAACGTTGCATGAACCTGACAATCTGCTAGGTAGCGAATAAGGCTGTCCCGTTCGTTCTTGTCCAAGCAAACAAGATAGAATATGTGGCCGTTCTTGGTACTGCGGCCAGGTATGGAAGGCAGGTTGACTACGCCACGTTCAGCTAAATCCTGAAGTGACTCATGATAAGACTCCCAAAGCTCAACCCGATGTTTCTGTATTCTGTCGATAACTTCCAGTTGGGCATACAGATATGCTGCAGAGAGTTCAGATGGGAGGAAAGAAGAGCCAATGTCTACCCATTCATATTTATTAACTTCACCTTTTGAAAAAGCAACCCTGTTGGTGCCTTTTTCCCAAATAATATCGGCACGATCCATCAGGTCTTTATTATTAACAACGAGAAGTCCGCCTTCGCCACAAGTTACATTTTTTGTTTCATGAAATGAAAATGTAGCGAGATCGCCAATACTCCCAAGCGGCCTGTCTTCGCAATAGGAATCAATGGCGTGCGCAGCGTCTTCAATAACCATCAGTCCGTTTTTACGAGCGAGTGACATGATTTTATGCATATCGCAGGCCACACCCGCATAGTGAATTAACAATATAGCTTTCGTACGTGTCGTGATCAGGCTTTCAAGTAGTGACGCATCAATATTTGGAGTAAGGGTTTCGGAGTCTGCAAACACAATCTTTGCGCCCCGCAGTACGAAAGCATTTGCGCAAGAAACGAAGCTATAGGACGGCACGATAACTTCGTCGCCTGGTTGAATGTTACAAAGAATCGCAGACATCTCGAGTGCGTCGGTGCAAGAACTGGTGAGCAAAACTTTCTTGAATTTGTATCGGGACTTGAAGAATTCATGACACTTTTTTGTGAATTGCCCATTACCGGAAAGCTGGTCCGAGTGTGCAGCCTGCAGGATGTAGTTTGGTTCCTTCCCGGTCAAGAATGGCTTATTGAAGTCCACGGTTATGTTTTTGTTTGCCAACAGACTCTGTCCCTTATATTTGGATTGAAAGATTCTGGTTACTGAAGTGTAATTTGGTGCTGATCTTAATTCTATATTAACTTGGCTTTGACAAGGCTTTGTTAAGTGCGTGAGATCGTAAGCTTCTTCGTTGTTCATATTGCATCGGCCCTGGAGCCACGCATATTCAAAAACCGCTAAATTATACTTTGAGTTTGATTAATCTCTGCGGGTCTGCTGACAGGAAGGCTGGGGGCTTTGTTTAGCTACTCAGCTTATGTGTAGAAAAATGCCAACTCGTACCTGAAAAGCATCGCCACCTTAATGTAGATGTTGTTGGAGCCGCCTTATACTTCCGGTTCAATTGGCCTGGTATTTTACTTTTTTATAGACTTGAATCGTCTCTTGGGCACACTTATCCCAAGTAAAACTGCTGGCTTTTTCCAATCCCGCCAAACTACAACTCTCAAGCCAATTCTCATCCTCGATTGCGCGAATCATTGCGTAAAACAATTCATCCCCATCACTGGGATCAATCATTATGGCCTCGTCACTTGTCACCTCGGGCACCGATGACGTATTGGATGCAATAACCGGTATACCGGACGCCTGTGCCTCCAGAACCGGCAAGCCGAAGCCTTCATAAAAACTTGGGTACACAAAGCAGCGGGCGCCATTGTATAGATATGGCAACTCATCCTGGCGGACAAAGCCCAAATGCCTCACACCTTCGTTAACCAGCCCGTCAAGACGGGCCTTCAACTTCTCACAAAGCCATCCAAATCCACCAACCAGTACGAGTGGATGGCGTTTTCTTGCTGTCTTACTTAACCGCAGATATGCATCAATCAAACCCTCAATGTTTTTCCTTGGCTCGATGGTAGAGACACAAAGAAAATATTGACCAAAAGGCAGACCATGAGTATCCATAACCGTGGAAATGTTTTCTGCCTCCCTGACGTGGAATTTGTCATCCACGCCAAGGTAGGTGACGGATACTTTTCCCGGGTCAACCTGGTAGTTCTCGATCAAGGCAGCTTTTGTTGATTCCGAAACACAAATTATGTGCGAACTTTCCTCAACGGCCATTGGAACGAGTTTTGTCATCCACGTCACACGCGCGTCCGGGTGATATTCAGGAAATAGCAGGTAAGACAAATCGTGGATGGTCACTACAGATTTTCGAGTGTACTTTGGAAGATGAAAATTAGGGGAGTGGAATATAGTGTCTGATTTTTGTCTCAAAAACAGCCCACACACCACAGTGGCATACTGTTGGTACAAACTGGTAGCAATTCGAGATCTGGAAAGCGACAGCCTCAGTTTTGACGCCCTGGAATCCGCCCCGGACCCATTTTCTGCTGCATTTCCTTGTTCGAGTTTCTTTAATCTGGTCTGAATTGAATGAAACCTTCCAAAATCAAAGCCTTTCAACTCGCTGATACCGGGTGCATGAACGAGTCGCTTGCACAGCTCATAGGTGTAGCGACCCACACCGGTCAGAGAACCATGCAAGCTGTCTGTTCCTATAACAACTTTCATAAAAAGTTAATCATTACTTGTAAAACCCGTGACCGGCCAGGTTCAGATTAAAGACCTGCTCAAGCCACTCATTGCCCTGACGTGTACGTTCCAGCACCTCACTTCTGATATTTTGGGAGATTTTCACGCTTGCTTTTTTACCAGGGTTCAACGGTTTACCGCCTTTATCCAGGTCAAGTTGTCTTTTGCGCTCATGTCGTTTTGAAAAACGGAAGCGTAGTGAAGCCATAAGAGAGCTGTCTATTGACCGAAGTCTCTCCAACTGTAGTTCAGTCCAACGGCTGTTATCGACATTTCCTGCCACCAAGCTGAGTGCTTCTTGTGAATCAATACCCATAAAATCACAAAGATGTTGATAAAAACCTATTTTGTCCTGTAGCAGGTCTTCAAAAACGAGCACGCACACATTCTCCCTTCCAAACTGCTCCACATATATTCTTGTTGTCTCCGGATAATCCAGGTGATCGGAAACATCGCCCAGGAAATCTCTTTTAACCCAATCGTCAATCGAACTATAAAAAATACCCCGTCCTGGCCAGTATCTACCGCCAATGTTGTCGCGCTTCAGCTGTTGCAGAAATGCGGATTCAAGTAGTTTAACAGGGTGTCTGATGGTAATGAGGATCTTGGCTACTTTGAACACTTGCTTGAGGTTTCTGGCTCTGTACTGACGTTTCCGGCGGCTATCCGTTGAATATGACTCCCACGACCAGACCGGGACAAGACCGTTTTGATTTTGTTCGGCCAGGTATTCACCGAGCAATTCGCGGCACTTCCGTATTTTTGGTCGGCGGAAGCCTCTGTAAGCGATTTCATTCATGATCCGAAATACAGTTTCATCTCTACAGGCTTTGTACTGTCTGTACTTTCCTCTGAAAGGTGCTCCATCGTAACGACCCAAATAGTAGATCTCGCTGTGCTGGGCGAATATCCGCCACTGCAGTGTCTTGGTGGCCGTCTTTGGCATGCCGATATGTACGACCGGCGTTTTATCAATTGAGTCAGGCATAAGACTCTTCAATTAATTTAAATCCGGTGCAGACGATAACTCCCGTAGGCTCAGACATTGTCATCAATTATCCTTTTGTAGAGTCCCAATGTTTCAATCGCAGTGTCTCTCCACGAAAATTTTAGCGATTGCTTAAGTGCTGCCTTAGCCAAATGGTCTCGCAGATCGGTGTCGAAAAACATTCTTTCGAACTGGGTTTTAATGTCATTTACATCATGGGGGTCAGCCGGTAGTCCCCCATCGCCGACAACCTCGATCAAGGAACTGTTGTTTCCATAAATTACAGGTGTGCCGCAACACATGGCTTCAAGAGGGGGGAGGCCAAAGCCTTCATAAAATGACACATAACTCATCGCCAAAGCGCCAGAATACAAATACGCCAAGTCATCATCATCGACAAAACCTGTGAAGATAATATGATCTCTGTAATCTTTAGCCAAAGATAAAATGCTCTCGGCGCTCCACCCCTTCTTACCTGCGATCACCAACTTCAGTGGTATATCAGGGTTTTGCTGTCTTAAGAGAATATAGGCGTTGATAGTATTGATCAGATTCTTTCTGGGCTCCAGAGTCGACAAACAAATGATGTAAGGCTTGCCGAAATTGATCATGTATTTTTCTCGGGCAATCTGGCGGTCTACTTCATTGCTCTTAAAGTTGAATTTCTTCCGGTCAGCCGCTTCATATATCAGGTGAACTTTGTCTTCAGATATTAGAGTATTATCCAGAATATCATTTTTTGTAGATAGTGAAACCGCAATAAGGTGCGCTTGATTGTCGATGGCGAATCTCATTCCTTCATCCGCATTGGAAATATTTGCTTCCGTATGATGATCTGGGAAATGAATGTGGGTTAAGTCATGAATGGTAATTACCGTCTTGGTTTGGGTTTTTAAAAATGGGGCAAAATGCTGTTTTAGCGGTATATGCACAAGATCATAAGCATCAAACTTGTCACCGGCATCCTCGCCTGGCATTTGAGGGGTCGGGGCCTCTTTGCGTGCCTCGCGATATCGCATAAACCTGATAGGGCTGATAAGCACGCTGCGTAAGAACCTATGGATAGTATGGAATATAGTTATCTTGTTTTCGGCCAGAAATCTCACGAAAGCCCTGGGTATCATCGCAACCAGATTTCGTTCTGCCGTTAGCAGTAGGTTTGATATTCGAGTTGCAAATTTAAGTTTGGTCTGGTCTAGCAAAAAGCTTTGGACCACGAGATCTTTACAATGCAGCAGAGGTTTAATATTTCCCTGAATATATAAATCTATCTCCCAGTTTGAACCAGGGTTTTCTACAACGGGTAGTAGCGATTTTAATAGTTCAACCTGGTAACGTTTTACGCCATCATTATCAGGAGAAACAATTTTGTTGCTTTCAATGAGTACCTTGTACTTTTTTGACGGTTTGTTATGCGGCGCAACTCCTAGCTTCGCCAGTAATACATGATCGAAATCAGAATTGAGGTCGTGAACTTCCCCACCCCTGGCGTAACCGTACTTCTCCATGGTTTCACCGTGATAACTCCAAAATAAATCGTGGAGATCATCCGGCATGTCCTCTTTCCAGCCACCCGTTTTTCCCTGGCGAAAGAACTTGCCTGACTTTTCGACTTTTTCTTCGTCGCTGGCGTTGGGATTCATCCCGTGTCCGTATTTCGGGATACCAAATTTCAGAGTCTTAAAGGTCGGAAGATTTTCCACAACAGGTTTTGGAAGTGGATATATTTTTCGAAGTTTTTCCACCGTGTTGATCGGGTCGCTAATCAGATCTTCAAATCTGATTATCAGGTCAGTTCGCTCCAGCCACTCCTCAGCGTTTCTTGACCACCCCCCAAAAAAGCTGCCCCTGGCGGCAATGATCGCTTCCTTGAGGTTCTGACGGTAGTTCGACCCCGGTGATATTAAATCCGAGCGGTGATGGGCCATTGAGCAAACAGCATCACGTCCATCACGCACCAGGTACACGACAGGTATATCCGGATCAAATTCGTCTAGATTTGAGGGCAGTTCATGCGTTTTTATGAATGGATACTCCCTGTAGCCATCCTCCAGGGGGTGTGCGGTATCAAGAAAAAACTCGCTGGATTTCAAACCGTATACTTCAAACAAGACATTACGCAAGAAGGTATTTCCAGAGCGAGGAAAAGACGCAAGTAGAATCATAATCGACGAACTATTTCCATAAAAAATTGACGTGTATCATAGCCAAATAGCCAAGTGAAGTATCGAGGTAGTTTTTACCAACATCCAGGCCATTCCGGCATTTCCCGCCGCGTACCAGATGAGGTAGAGCCGGCCTTGCTCATGCTGATGTATTAACAGGTTAAACGCCATTGTCAACGGCAACAGCACCCGGCTATAGGCATTCTGGTCTGCCCACACACTCGGCCCCAGAACAAGCAACAACGCGGCGAAACCAATCCCCAGTCTCCAAGCAGGCACACGCAGCCTTGGATGCTTGAGCAAGTAGACGGCCTGTACATACAGAGACAATGGACAAAGTACCTCAAATACGTTGTGCGCAAATCTTATTGGTGAAACTGCGGGGACATAAACCAGGGTTCTTACCACTTCGTCCAGTTTCTGGAACACTCCCCACACAGGCCAACTGAAGTTGCCAATTCCAGCACCACCACTGCCCATCATCACCTGCACGTATGTCAGCCATAACAGGAGTGGAGCGAGCAATAATACTCCACTCAGAATTACCCGCATTCCCCATTTATTTCCGCTGTTCAGCGCTGGTAAAACGGCAAAACTCAGAACCGAAGTTTCCTTTATGATGGCGCCGGCGCAAGCCAATAAAACGCAGGAGCAACACCAGCAGCAGTAACCAGAAGACAAAGTTCAGCATTGAATATATGTTGAGCACCCATGCCGTCCGGCCTAAACCCAGGCTCATGGCAAGTACCGGCAGACCTATCCGGCGGGCGCGGTAGGCGGGGTTATCAAGAGCATTTGCAATATCTTTACCGCGGAGAGACGGATGCAAGGCGAGCTGTGCATAGAACTGGCCATCATAACCAATCGGAGATTGCGTTGGTGGTTCAAGCTCATTGATTTCCGACAGGCGTGTACTCGAAAACCTCTCACCAAAATGCACCAGGGAAAGAAAACCATGACCCGGAACATACGAATCGACCAATAGCTTCAAGGGCAGGGCTATAAGCATCAGCACGATAACAACACGCACCAGGCTGCGATTATATGGTCTGGGCAATTGCCAAAAGTCCATTGTTAAGCATCAGGTATCTTGCTTTGATTTATATACCACTCCCCACTCTCCGCGATCCATGGGCGACAGAGCTCTTTCCCAGGAGGAGTTCCAACCAGGTACTTTGCTGATACCACCTGGCTGGCCGAAAAAAATGATGTAGTCCAGGGATTCTGGTACTAAGTGCCTGCCAAGTCGCCCAACCACATTAACACTGTGCGGCAGCAGGTGGTATTTGGCCCGCAGCAGGTAGTAATCGACGGCGTTTTCATCGCCAATAATGAGGATGCGCGTAGGATCATCCCCAAATACTTCGGTTTTTAGCTTCTGAATGTATTGGTAAATTTCCCCATCCAGGTCGTTGCTGGAACGTTGTTCGTCATCCGCTTGCCACTTGGTTTGAAGCGAAAGCTGGATCTGGCGAATA
>Ga0114950_10000734_pt1 | contig 23413 bp, 25 predicted proteins | sample N075metaG_FD_83503 | JGI IMG/M metagenome (GOLD analysis project Ga0114950, IMG submission 83503) | Deep subsurface microbial communities from Kermadec Trench to uncover new lineages of life (NeLLi) - N075 metaG | ecosystem: Environmental > Aquatic > Marine > Ocean trench > Sediment | place... | reverse complement strand
ACTCTGCCTTTGGAAGGTCCTCAAGACGAGACGTGCTCCATCGCCCATCGTCAAGGGAGTCCAATGCGCGGAGACGACGCATCTCACCGTCTGTAAGGTCGACAGGCACCCTGACCGTTGCACCCCCGCCATCTTCGCTGAAGAGGGGCCGCAACCAGCGGTCACGGATGGAGAACGTGCTGTACGACCAGTCGAGTAGTTCGCGGGTGTCGCCGAAATGGTCGTCGCTGTGCATGACAACCGTGTAAATTCGGCGGCCGGCACGATCCGACGTTGCAAGCAGTACTTTGTCGGCCAATGGGGTATCCCCAGTTTTCAGCCCAGTGACTCCAGGGTAGGAGCCGAGCAACTTGTTGGTGTTTGTGAAAATTCGATCCTTCCCATTGGGATCCGCTGGCATCGTCACGAGTCTGATCCGGCTGACCCTCCGGATATCGGGGTATTCCTGAGAGGCAATGATCAGCGTGATGAGATCTCGTGCTGTGGAGTAGTGGTCGTCGGCGTCGAGGCCGTTTGGATTTGCAAAATGGGTGTTGTTCATACCGAACGCGACGGCCTCTGCGTTCATCATGGCAACGAAGCGGGACATCGAGTTGCCGCCGACGTGATAGCCGAGTGTCAGCGCAGCATCGTTACCAGACCGCACAAGCATCGCGATTAATAGATCACCAACAGTCCACTCCTCCCCCGCCACCAGCCCAGCAACCGATCCTTTTGCTCGCGTCGCGAAATCGGGGACCGTCATGATGTCGCTGACTCCGGTGTTATCCAGAACGATGATTGCTGTCATCACTTTCGTCACAGAGGCCATTGCGGCACGATCGTTTGCATTCCACGAGGCGAGGACAACGTCGGCGTCGGCGTCGTACGTAATCCAGCGTTCAGCTGTCAGCTTCGGAATTCTTGGCGCGTCGGTAGTGGTAACCGGCGCCGAGGCGTGTGGTGTACCAAGAAGAGTCGCGGTGAGAGCGAGCGAAGTGAGTGCGGTAATCAACATCAGTGTTCGAGTAGCTTGCGAAGCCTACTGCGAACGAGCGTTTCTTGGATGATTGCGGATGCCTCAGAGGTGTCAGCAAGAATTTCTGATGACCGCCTGTGGTTGTCTGGATTGCGGTGCCGCAGAAGTGGGGCGACGAGCTGCCCAAGCAGGTCGGTCTGGCGATCAGCCGCTAGCCGAATGCCCCTGAGGTGTCGCGGCTCGAGCCCTCGCGAGAGCAACCTATTGGTGGCTCTCGCGATCTGCAGATCAGTGTCCGAATACACTGGCGTACCGTCGGGGAGAATCACCGGATCGAGCAGTCCCTCAGTTTCGATCGCTTGGAGTTGATCCACGCTCAGTCCAGAAGACCGCAGAACTTCGCGCGCTGAGAGTGAGACACCCGACGACGAGAAATACGCTTCAGGAGGAGTGCCACTGTCTGGTGCCACCGGCGTTTCAGCGCCCTTGTCCCATGCCGAGAGCTTGGATTTGATGACCTTGAGCGGTAGGTAGTGATCGCGCTGTTCAGTGAGCACATATCGGATTCTGTGAACGTCATCGTCCGAGAACATGCGGTACCCTGAGTTCGACCGACTGGGAGCGACGAGGCCCCTCGATTCCAGGAAGCGTACCTTCGAAACCGAGATCTCAGGGAAGTCGGATCGCAGAAGGTTGATGACCTCGCCGATGGTGTGTGTGCGCGGAGGAAGTGCCTTGACGGCCCGCAGCTCAGCCATGTCCGCGCGAGACCCTCATGTGGAACTTTCCGATCATCAGTTCGTCTCCCTCCGCAAGCACCCCCGCCGGTAGCCGGTTGCCATTCACATAGGTGCCGTTGGTCGAGCCAAGATCCGTCATCGAAAGACCGGCTGCGTCGACGCCGAATCGGACATGCTCCCGAGACACCGTGACATCGGGGAGGAAGATTGCCGCGTCAGCGCTTCGGCCGGCAACCGTGTTCCCGGATCCGAGCACGTACGTCAGTCCGTTCTGAGGACCACCCTCGATGGTCAATGCCCAGGAAAAGGCACCAGAGAGTTTCCCAGATGAGTCTTCGCGTTCGGCGTCCGACGCGTCGGGAGTCCACAGAACAGTTGGATCGTGTTCAATGTCTATCTCGTCTGGCTCGTCACTGAATTCGTCTAGCATGGGTTCATGATACAACGGAACGTTCAACGTTTGGTTGAACGTTGCGCGGGGCCGAACGAAGCCGGAAGTCTGCGTGTTATTCCACGGACGCCTGATACTCGGAGGCCGACAGCAGACTCTCCAATTCCGACGTGTCGCTTGGTTCGATAACCGCAAACCAGCCTTCACCGTAGGGGTCAGAATTGACAAGTTCGGGGCGCTCTTCAAGCGCCGCGTTGACGGCGGTGATAGTACCGGTCACGGGAGCGTTTACATCGGACACCGATTTCGTCGACTCGACTTCAGAACATGGCGTGCCCGCCTGTACATCTGCGCCCACATCGGGCAGTTCAACGTAGACAACATCACCAAGGGCATCCTGCGCGAAATCGGAGATTCCCATACGCACAGCTGTGTCGCTCTCAAGAGAGGCCCACTCATGGCTATCCGCGTACTTCAGATTGTCTGGATACTGCAATGGTCCTCCGTTGGTCGTTCGAACCGCATCTTAGCTCGCGGCTGTAACTGCCCGTCTCAGGTCACCGAGGTATTGCACCGCGACCAAGTAGTACATGGCGAGACCGGGGATTCCGAAAAGGTAGGCGATCCAGATGGGCCAATCAACCTTGAAACCTACGCCAATGTAGAAGGCCGTGATCGAAACGTACAGTGCCAACGTTGCAGCCTTTCCCAGGAAGCGCACATCGAGCTTCGTGACTCCATGGCGCCAGCCGTAGGCCGCACCAATGCCTATCACAACTTCTCGCGCGATGAGCGCAACGGCGAACCAAAGCGGGAGCACATCTGCGACGAGACCAGCAACCACCGCAACGATGACAGCCACGCGGTCAGCGACGGGGTCGAGTAGCTTTCCGAGTTCCGTTACCTGGTTCAGTTTGCGGGCGAGGTACCCGTCGATCCAGTCGGTCGCTCCGATCACTCCGAGCAGTACTCCAGCCCATCCGTAGTTCTCGTCGACAAGTACGAGCCACAGGAACCACGGGATAAGCGCGAGACGGATGAACGAGATCGTATTCGGTACGTTGAATGCGCCAGTCACTGCTGAACCAGAACGACCCGGAAACGGATGCGAGCAAGTTCCTGCTCGTCGAGCGTGACAACGAACACATAGCCCTTCGCCTCGGGAAACGTTATCTTGGGGAAGGGACTCACGATCGGAACGACCATTGGTGAGCCTGGGGGGAGGTTGGGTGGTGATCCGACACGCAACATGCCAACGGCGTCCACACCTTGGCTTTGACCGTCCTCGTCCACGAGTGTGATGTTGAGCTCGAGCTCACGCTGACGATCCTCTGGACCGACCTCTGCGACCATTGCAATACAGAGGTTGCGGTGGGTTGCCGGCAGCGAGCGTACCGATATGGTGTCGAATCCTCCTCCGAGAACGAAGAGCTTGCCGGATTGGACCTGGGCTGCGTCGGCGAGCATCGCTGAGGTCAGTTTCATCTCGTGTCCGTCTCCTGTGTGGCATACGTTCGTCGGGACGGCCGGATTCGAACCGGCGACCCCCGGACCCCCAGCCCGGTGCGCTGCCAAACTGCGCCACGTCCCGTGTCCAGGACGATAGGAACAGCCCCCGGGCTACCGATGAGGGGTGGGATCACGCGAGGACCGGAAGACCGGAGGACCGGTCTGTAGTAAGTATGACGCATTACGTATGAAGATCGGAAGACAGGAAGACGAATCCGCGCCGGGTCCGTTACGTGGTCAGGTGCTGACTAGCAACCAGAAACTAGCGACTAGACACTCTCCGCCCACCGGCTGACGGCCTTTCCGACGTCTGACATCTGTCGTCTGGCATCTGAAATCTCGTCTCAATTCAACACATACTGATTAAACATCTGCACCGCCCGCAATACCAGATAAAGTCCTCCCGCGGCTACGAGCAGGAGGAAGGTCCAGGGCCAACCCGGGTCGAAATCTTCGTCCTCGTCCTCGGTGGTTGCGGACCGGTAGTCGTCCGGGTCCGAAGTCATACGGGTGGCACGCCGTGGCGTCTGTCGGAGAAGAAACGGTCCTTCTGGCTGGCGCGGGCGAAGCGCAGAATGACTTCCCTGCGCAAAGCATCCGGTTCGATGATGGCATCGATGATGTCCTCGGCTGCAAGACGCATCAGATCAACATCGGCAAGGTACTCTTCGCGTTTCTGCTCAATGAACTCGGCTCTCTCTGGTTCTTCGAGGCTCTCGATCGTGTTGAAGTACACAGCATTCACCGCGGCCTCGGGACCCATCACCGCAATCTCGGCGGTCGGAAGCGCAATGGTTGCTTCCGGCCTGAACCCTGGACCTGAGAATGCGTACAACCCTGCACCGTAGGCCTTCCTCACGATGACGCAGATTCGGGGAACGGTGGCTTCGGCCATCGCCGTGACCATCTTTGCTCCGTGACGAATGATGCCCTGTGCCTCGACCTGGCTCCCGATCATGAATCCCGGAACGTCGGCGAGGAAGAGCAGAGGGAGGTTGAAGGCATCGCACAACCACATGAATCGCGCTGCCTTGTCGGCGGAATCAACAAAAAGCACCCCGCCGAGGTGTGCTGGCTGGCTTGCCACGATACCGATCGCCTTGCCGTCAAGGCGCGCGAATCCGGTGATCAACTCCTGTGCGAACAGATCCTTTATCGGAAAGAACGACCCTTCGTCGACGAGACCGTTGATGAAGTCGTGCATGTTGTACGGATCGTTGGCATCGGCAGGCAGAACCGCGGCAATGTCGGATGTCTCTGGAGGAAGTTCAGGCTCGTACTCGTTGGGGTGCATCCGGTAGCTGTCGGGGACGTACGAGAAGTACTCCTTTGCCCACGAAATGGCCTCTTCGTCGGACGACACGAGCGCATCTCCACATCCAGATGTTTCGCAGTGCACACGTGCACCACCCATTTCTTCGAGCGTTGTCTGCTCCCCAATGACCATCTCGGCCATTCGTGGCGACCCGAGGTACATCGAGGCCTGACCTTCAACCATCACGACGACATCACAGAATGCGGGGATGTACGCTCCCCCAGCAGCGGACGGACCAAAGAGGCAGCAGATTTGCGGCACACGACCAGAGAGGCGAATCTGGTTGTAGAAGATCTTTCCGGCACCTCGCCTACCTGGGAAGAGGTCGAGTTGATCGGTGATCCGTGCGCCCGCGGAGTCGATGAGGTAGAAAACCGGCAACAGCTCGTCGTAGGCGGCCTCTAGTGCTCTGATCATCTTTTCAACGGTGATTCTGCCCCATGAGCCAGCCTTGACCGTCGGATCATTCGCCATCAGCATCACGGATCGTCCAGCAACTGTTGCTCTGCCTGTCACCACGCCGTCGGCTGCAAGATCAGGATCATCGTTTCGAGAGAGCAGCCCGTCTTCAACAAAACTGTCTTCATCGACCAGGAGTGCTATCCGGTCACGGACGAACAGCTTGCCTCGTTCCTTGAGTTTGTCGTGGTACCGCTGCGGCCCGCCACTGAGAGCCTTCTCGATTGCGGAATCGAGTCGTCTGTCCATCAGTGCCGGTTTCTTGTTCGGATGCGAATTGGTGTTCCTGTGAAGTCGTATGTGTCACGTATACGGTTCTCGATGAACCGGATATAGTCGTCGCTGAGCTCCCCTCCGCGGACGAAGAGGACAAACGTCGGCGGTTCTGTCTCCGCCTGAACGGCGTAGAGGATTTTCGGTCGTCTTCCCTTTCGCATCGGTGGCGGATGCGCCTCCTGAAGCGATCGAACAAGCCTATTCACCTGGGACGCCGGGATGCGCTGTCTGCGGTGTTCGAGGACTGTGCGGATGTACTTCGGAAGCCGGTGGGTTCGTGCACCAGTCAACGCCGACATGCGCAGAACAGGTGCCCAGCCGACAAACGCGAGCCTGTCAGCGACCGAGTCTTCGGTTTCGAGGCGTTCGTCCTCTGTCAGTTCGTCCCACTTGTTGAGGACAATGATGAGTCCAGCACCTGCCTTTGCGATCTCCTCGGCGAGTCGCTGCTCCTGATGGGTTGCACCTCTCTGGCCATCGACGATGAAGAGTACTACATCGGCTTGGCGCACAACGTCGTGCGCCCGTAGAACCGAGTAGTAGTCAGCATCATCCTTGATCTTGGTCGCTTTCTTGATTCCAGCGGTGTCGATGACCTCAAAATATTCACCTTCGATCTCGACGACAAGGTTGATGGGGTCCCTCGTCGTGCCGGGAATATCCGAGACCAGCACGCGTTCGGTACCAGCCAACCGGTTGAGCATCGTCGACTTTCCCACGTTCGGACGGCCAACGATGGCAAGGCTCGCGATTGTTTCGGGGTCACCGTCGCCCTCGAGGTCTGTCGGCAGGGCTGCGACGAGTTGATCGAGGAACTCCCCTGTGTTGCGACCGCCGAGGGCAGAGACGGGAATCGGTGGACCGAGTCCGAGGCCCCACAGGTGGGCAAGATCGGACTCACCTGAGGGCGAGTCGACTTTGTTTGCAGCAAGAAGGTATGGGACGCCCGAACGCTGCACAATCCGCGCCATGCCCACATCATCGTCTGTGAGATCGGTCATTGCATCGGCTACGAATATCACAAGGTCGGCCCCCGAGACGGCGATCTCCGCCTGCTCCTTGATATCTGCCGTCAGCTGCACCTCAGGACGCGCCTCCCACCCGCCGGTATCAACCACGTGAAACTCATGACCAGCCCACTCAGCATCGAACTGCCTCCGGTCGCGCGTCACACCAGGTTCTGCGTTGGTGACGGCTGCACGCCTCCGCACGATACGGTTGACGAGGGTCGACTTTCCGACATTCGGCCGTCCGAGTATGACGACGATTGGCATCCTGCTCATCGCGCTGCACCGAGGAGACCCGCGGCAGTTGCTGGTGCAACAACGACGGGGGCGGAAGCGAGTTGTGCCACGAGTGAAAGAGAAACATCGTCGATGAAAGTGTCGCCCGATAGCGCCACGTCAGGAATCACATACGCACCTACTGGTTCGTTGTCACGTTTGATTGTCTCGATGATGTCTTCTCCAACCATAAGGCCAGCAACCGCTGTGTTTCCTCCGAAGTAGGTGTTCGGAACCTCAAGAAGTCGTATGTTACGCCCTGCAAGGCGTTCGAGCCGACTTCTCACCGGCTCAATCACAGCGGTACCGTAGGTGCCGGTGAGTACCACAAGCGTTCCACGGTCCGCTGGCGGGTCGGGGGACTCGTGGCGGATCGACCGGTATCCTTCAGCGGGAGCCGCAGGGACAGAGCGCCACTCCCCCGTCACGATCTGTGCATCCGATGACGATCCCCCTTCGAGACGGCCGATCTCCTCGTAGAACGCCCGCATCATGCCGATTCCGTTTTCGTGCTGTTCGTACCCCTCGTAGGAGTCTGCTGCCGGGACCTCGCGCTCAGCCATGATGTACATTTCGTCTGACGCTTGAAAGATCCGTCTTCCGAGTGTCTTGAACGCCTGCTCCTGCCAGAACTCGACGATGTCGATGTCGCGTTGGGCATCGAGATGTGTGTGCACGCGTAGATTGGTTTCGGTGTTGTACTTGGAGAGGCCGAGGGGAACAATTCCGAGCGTTGCCAGCTTCGGAAACCTGGTGATGGTTTCCGCCAATGTACGTTCAAGAATATCTCCGTTGTTTATGTCTGGACACAGCACAATTTGTCCGTGTACGACAATGTCACCATCAAGCAACGCGTCGAGCCATCGCAGGCTTGTCGCGCCACGTCTGTTTCTCAACATGTCTGCCCTGATGTCCGGGTCCGTGGCATGAATTGATACGTACAGGGGTCCAAGGCGGTCCTCAACGACGCGCGCCAGGTCAAGTTCTGTGAATCGCGTGAGTGTTGTGAAATTTCCGTAGAGGAAGGACAGCCTGTAGTCGTCGTCCTTCAGATAAAGGGATTTTCTCATACCCGGAGGCAGCTGATAAATGAAGCAGAACTCACAGTGGTTGTCGCACGTCTGCACTCGATCGAAAATGGAGGAACCGAGGCGAAGTCCGATTGGTACTCCCTCTGCCTTTTCCACGATCGTTTCGAACTCGACTCCCTCGCGCCGCATGAGGAACACCGGATCAGGATCATCGACGAGCTGCTGATACTCGATAACGTCGCTTGGCACGACACCATTTACGGATATCAGTTCGTCGTCGACGGCCAGACCGCAAGCAGCGGCTGGCGTACCCGCAATGATCTCAAGAATAGTTGGGAGGGACATGAGCCCTTAGGATAATGCTTCGTATCCCCCACATAACTAACCTCTGCCCATGGTGACCAAAGTCCTGTTGGCCGAGCCGCGCGGCTTCTGTGCCGGTGTGGAGATGGCAATTAAGGCCCTCACGTGGATGGTTCAGATCTACGAGCCGCCGGTGTACTGCTTCCACGAGATTGTCCACAACGGAGCGGTCGTCTCAGCATTTGAGGATGCAGGAGTCGTATTTGTCGACTCGATTGCGGATGTTCCTGATGGACGGCCGGTGATGTTGTCCGCCCACGGATCCTCGCCTGAAGTTGTTGCCGGCGCAGACGCCATTTCAAGTGTCGTCATTGATGCAGTCTGCCCCCTCGTCACGAAGGTCCATCACGAGGTGAGGCGAATGGCGAACGATGGATACGACATCATCTATGTGGGACACGAAGCGCATGATGAAGCCGTTGGGGCAATGGCGGAAGCGCCGCACGCCACCCAGCTTGTTGATCCACGGGTCGGTCTCGATACATTCGTTGCGAGGGAGGGTTCGAAAGTTGCGCTGTTGGCTCAGACAACACTCGGACTCTACGAATGGGAGGGTGTTCTGTCCGCTGCTCAGGAACGATTCCCTGATCTGTGGACCGCGCGCAAAAGCGATCTTTGTTATGCAACGACCAACCGCCAGACGGCGATTGAGAAAATCGCGGAACGCGCCGATGTGCTGCTTGTGGTTGGATCGGAGAATTCGTCCAATACGCAGGCCCTCGTTCGTGTCGGCACAAACGCTGGAGTGCCGACGTATCGCATTGACAGCGCATCAGACATCGACCCTTCCTGGTTGGACGGGGCGGAGGTCGTTGGTGTCACTGCGGGTGCCTCTGCACCCGACCAACGGGTACAGAAAGTGATTGCGAGCGTTGCCGCAACGGAAGGCGTCGAACACGTTCGGGTGACCTCTGAGGACGAGTACTTTCCCCTGCCACCAAAGCTTCGACAGTTCATGGCAGCGTTGCAGTCCCTCGTCGAAGGCGGCTACTCCTGTTCCACCCCTGGCCGGCCCGGCCCCTTCGAAAGCGACCGCCAGTGGAGTGCCACTGATGCCCTCTCACTGCTCGGGGTCTGACGGCGGCCGTCGGGCCGGATGATCCATACCATGGGGTGCGGAACAATCTTGGACGGCTGCTGACTGAGAGCTGAAGGCTGGACACGCCTTCTGGAACTAGAAACTAGTCACTAGAAACTTCGTCTCTCTGTCTTTCCGTCGCTTGCCGCGCGATAGAGATGACTCGATCGACAACTTGCTCAACCGACATCAAGGACGTATCGATGATGGTTGCGTCATCCGCCGAACGCAGAGGTGATGCGGCGCGGGTTGAGTCCTTTTCGTCCCGGGCCTGGATTTCGGCGGCGATCTCCTCAACGGTCTTTCCGGTGGCTTCGTCGTCGCCGGATCTGCGTGCAGCCCGTACCGCTGGAGACGCGGCGAGGTAGATCTTTACGGGTGCGTCAGGGAAGACGACTGTGCCGATGTCTCGGCCTTCAACGACGGCGTTGCCGTCGTGATCTTGCACCCAGCTTCGCTGGATCTCGACGATTTCTGAGCGGACGAGGGAATGGGCAGAGATCGTGCTGACGGCTGCCGTCACACCGTCGGTTCGTACGAGGTCGGCAACAGACTCGCCGTCGAGTTGGATCCCGGTACTCGTGTAATCGATGGTGTGTTTCGACAACTCAGACAGGACCTGTTGCTCAGAATCCGGGTCGACGTTGGCACGGATGATGGCGAGAGTTGCGGCGCGATAGGTGGAGCCTGTGTCGAGATACGCCATGTCGAGACTCCTGGCTACAGAGCGGGACACTGTGCTCTTACCGACGCCGCTCGGACCGTCGATTGTGATTACCACACTGACTCAACAATGTCGTAGAAGTCGGGCCAGGACACGTCGGCGATACCGGCGTCGCGGATTGTGACGGCACCATCAGCGGAGAGTGCGGCAATCGCACCAGCCATGGCGATTCGGTGGTCACCCTGAGATTCGATTGTTCCGCCCTCAAGGAAACCGGTTCCCACGACATCGAAACCGTCCGGGCGTGATTCGACACCGCCCCCAAGAGCGCGGATCAGCGCCGTCGTCGCCTCGATGCGGTCAGATTCCTTGGTACGCAGTTCGGATGCGTCCGAGACAGACGTCACCCCCTCTGCAAACGCTGCAACAACAGCCACGAGCGGAAGTTCGTCGAGCGCCGAAGCGACGAGCTCTCCGCTGATCGATACGGCGCGGAGCGGCGCTCCCCGAACGATCACATCTCCGACTGGATCGCCACCTATTGAGCCGGTGACTACAGCCTCGATACCAGCGCCCATCTCGTCGAGGATCTGGAGAAATCCGAGCCGTCCAGGATTCAGAGACACGTTCGGTGTTAGCACCTTGCTGTCCCGATGTATCGCTGCGAGAGCCCACAGGAATGAGGCGGAGGACGGATCTCCAGGAATGTCGTACCGTTGCGGTCGAAGTTTTCCCGGTGTGATTCTGAACGCTGTTTTGCTCGCCCACTCCCCCAGCCCAATCGAGACAAGCATTCGTTCAGTGTGGTCGCGGAATCCACCAGGTGAGTCGAGGGTCGATGGACCGGATGCCGCAAGCGCAGCCATCTCAAAAGCAGTCCGTACCTGAGCTGAGGCAACATCGAGGAAGACGGATGCACCGACAACCTTTAATGCCCCTCCGAGGCGAAGAGGTGCAGTCCCGTCTGGCGTTGTATCAATCCGTCCTCCCAGGGAGCGAAGTGGGTCCACGAGCCTGCTCATCGGACGAGCCGACAGCGAGGCATCCCCGGTGAGGACTGCCTGCACCGTCGCGGTTGACAGAATGCCGGCGAGCAGTCGAATCGTCGTTCCCGAGTTTGCACAATCGATGTCTTCGCCGGGAGAGACCCAACGAGAAATACCGGGTGAGACAACCTTGTCGCCGTCGATTGTCACGCCAAGTTGCCTCATTGCACTCAAACTCGCTTGGATGTCGGCTCCTGGACCGATGCCGACAAGTTTGCTTTCGCCCTCGGCCATACCAGACCAAAGAATTGCTCGATGTGAAAGCGATTTGTCGCCCGGTACCTGGACGGATGCTTGCAGTCGCGAGTGCCGGTTGTAGATTGTTCGGTCAACCATCGGAACCCTGCTTAGCTGACTGTGCGTAGATGCTTTGAATCTCTTGGATGGCCAACACGCGATACTTTCCTGAGCGCAGTGTTCTGTCTGCGATACCGGCTATTGATGTGCGGACGAGCCTTTGGACGTCAGCGCCGAGTGTGTCGAACATTCGCCTGATCTCGCGCTTCCTGCCCTCGGTCATGGTCAACTCTACGATGGTCCGCGCCTGTGAGGCATCGACCACTCTTGCCCGCTTCGCTCTTGCAAGACCGTCGTCGAGCTCAATGCCCTGGGTCAATTTGTTCAGTGCGCTCGATGGGAACGAACCGCGTACAAGGATGTGGTAGACCTTCTCGATTCCGTAACGCGGATGAGTCACTCTGAGTGCGAGGTCGCCGTCGTTGGTCATCAACATGAGGCCCTCTGAGTGCAGGTCAAGCCGACCGACAGGATTGGTCACAGGAGAATCTGGTACAAGGGTTCTCACCGTTGGTCTGCCCTGAGGGTCCGACATGGTGGATACAACCCCTGGTGGTTTGTACACGAGCCACGTTCGCAGATCTGGATTGAGGGGTAAAACAACTCCGTCAATCGCAACGACATCGTGTTGGGCGTCGATGCGTTGACCGACAGAGGCATCTTCTCCGTTGACAGTGACTCTCTTCTGCTCGATTAGGATGTCAGCCTTGCGACGAGATGCTACGCCCGTTCGCGCAATCAGCTTGTTGAGTCGTTCGATGATGTGTCCGGTCGCATAGGGAGCTCAAGCGTCTCGACGATTTCGGCTGGTGGGACATGATCCGCCAGCGGAGGCAAGTCGCTGATCGACTCGACACCAAGCTTCTCCAGGAATGTCTTTGTGGTCCCGTATAGGACGGCTTGACCTGGCCCAGGGGCACGTCCGATCTCCACGACAAGGCCGCGACGCTCAAGTGTTTTGAGGGCGTGATCGGAGTCAACTCCACGAATCTCGCCCACTTGTCCACGGCTCACGGGCTGTCTGTAGGCAACAACCGCAAGCGACTCAACAGCGGCGCCCGACAGACGTTTCGCGCGTTCTGTTGACGCGAAACGCTCCAAATAGTGATAGGCATCAGGATGGGCGTACAGACGCCACCCGCCAGCAACGTTGCGAAGGACGACACCACGCGATGCCCCGAGTGTCGTAGCGAGATCTTGGAGGCTTGTCTCGATCTCGTCTCGGGGTCGTTCGGTGATCTCGGCGAGTTCTTCCGTCGAAACTGGATCGGTCGCGACGAATAGCACTGCTTCGAGGATCCCCGAAAGATCGGTCATGTGTCTCCTTGCGTACCGAGCATGGCTCGGAATCGTTCGTCGGCTGCTTCGTGATCGTAGGCGAGGGCAATCGGATCGGTCGGTTCCGGCTGGCTTACTCGCACGATGCCCCACTTAGCAAGTTCGAGAAGGGCCAGAAAGTATGCAACAACATCGACGTCGCGCCTGCAGTGGGCAACAACGTCGTCGAACTCGGATGTGATGACTGTTGACAAGCGGCCCTGGAGATCGATCATCGCGTCCTGGACGGACGGAAGGTCGAGATCGAGATGGTCAATGTCCGGTTCAAGATCCGGCGTTGTGAAGACCATCTGTGCAACATGGAGGAGACCGATGGCGTCGACTCCGATTACTACATCGGGAGGGCTCACCTCGAGATCGTCCGGGAGACCTGACGTACGAGGAGTGAACCGTTCGGCAGCTTCCATTCGGTAGCGGATGACAGCAGCAACATCTTTGAAGGTGAGACATGCAAGGAGCCGTGACAACAGCAGATCGCGTTCCTCTGCGAGAGCCAACTCTTCGTCAAGATCGATGGGTACATCCTCGGGCAAGAGAGTTCGAACCTTGATCTGAATCAGCGTCGAAGCAATAAGCAGGAACTCGCTCGTTACCTCAAGATCGAGCTCAGCCATGTCGTCGAGGAAGGAAATATACTCGTTCACGACGTCTGTGAGGCTTAGCTCCGTGATGTCAAGTTCGTGTGAGGTGATGAGCTGCAACAGCAGATCGAGTGGGCCTTCAAATACCCTCGTCCGAACTTCAAAGGTCATGGTGCGATGGTAGTGCGGAGAAACCGTAGACCAATGCCAAGAAGAAGTTGGTTACCCGCGTTCGTCCGCCTCGCCAAGGGCGTTCCACGAATCAGTCCGGATACCGGTTGGGGTTGGACCAGGGTGGTGACGCGTGAATGCAACCGCCAGTGCCGAAGCGCCGCGGTCTTCAAGCAGGTCGGCGCCGATTGCGCCGTGGTTGATGTAAGAGTGCCATCGAGAACGAGCCTGCATTCCGGCGCCGTGCCAGACCGTGGCGAATGCCCGAGCGACGGCGCCGAGGTCTGACTCAGTCTTGCCGACGTCATGGAGCAACGCGGCCTCGTACAGTTCCGGCACGCCTTCCACCCATCGTTTGACCGCAAGTGCGTGGCGCTGGTCCTCGTGTCGTTGTCGGAAGAAGAGCTGCCGTAGCTGAGGCGCCAGCACATCGTAAACTTCCAGTTGCTCTCGTGGCAGCAGCGGTTTTGCCGCAAGAAAGCGAAGGAGCCGGGAGATGAGGTGCCACATCATCGACCCCTTGGGTGGCTCACGATGATGACCTCGCGAAGATGTTCGGGGCTGACCTTCGTGTAGACCTGCGTCGTGGTCAGGCTTGCATGACCAAGCATCTCTTGGATTGTCCTGAGATCTGCGCCGCCCTCGACCATGTGGGTCGCAGCCGAGTGACGCAGCACATGTGGGGAGAGACGAGTTGGGGAGATGCCTACGGATTTGCCGGCCTTGTCGACGATGCGCCACACGGTTTGACGTGACAACCGGTTGCCTCTGACGGTGAGAAACAGTGCCCCCGAATCGTGTCCGGATTTACGCAGCTTCAGTCTGTCTGGAAGCCATGCACGGATCGATGCCGATGCGTAGGAGCCAATTGGCACGATTCGTTGTTTGTTGCCCTTGCCGGTTACAAGAGCTGTTTTGGTTTCAAAATCAACGTCCGCGAGGTCGAGGTGTACGAGTTCCGTGACACGGCATCCCGTGCTATACAGGACCTCAAGTATCGATCTGTCTCTTCGGCCAAGCGTGGTTCTGGTGTCGGGTGCCTCCACTAGGCGAGTGACTTCACCCACGGTGAGCGCTTTCGGTAGCACCGACGGTCGCGAAGGGCTCTTGATCTTCGCCGTCGGGTCCTTTGTGGTGTATCCCTCTGCGACGAGGAAGCGATGGTAGGAGCGGATCGACGCGAGCTTTCGAGCGACGGATGTTGCGGCCATCTCGCGGGTGCGAAGCGTTTCGAGATGAACGTGAATAATGTCCTCTGGACCGGCCCCGGGATTTGAGAGGCGTGTCTCTTCGTATTGAGCGAGGTCTCTCCGGTATGCCGTGGCGGTGTTGATCGAGAGGCCACGCTCGGACCGGATTGAGATGAGAAACTCTTGGGCGTGATCGGGAAGCGGAACGGTACTTGTGTTGCCTGACGCCCGTTTCACTGCATGTGGTCTGCCGTGGCAGCCTCGTGGAGAACGACAGAGGATGTCTCGTGTCTTACCTTTGCGGCAGCGACGAGACCCACAAAGAGTGGGTGTGGAAGGTCAGGGCGTGACTTGAGTTCTGGATGTCCCTGAGTTGCAATGAAGAACGGATGGCCAGGCAGTTCGATGAATTCCACGAGACGGTCGTCTGGAGATGTGCCCGAGAGCATGAGACCAGCTTCCTCGAACTGGTCGCGGTATCGGTTGTTGACCTCCCACCGGTGGCGGTGTCGTTCGTAGATGACCTCCTCGCCGTAGAGCCGGTGTGCCAAGCTGTCTTCTCTCAGTTTCGCGGGATACAGCCCGAGGCGCATTGTTCCGCCCTTGTGGGATACGTCCTGCTGGCTTTCAAGGAGATCAATCACAGGGTGGGCAGTCACAGGGTCGAATTCGGTTGAGTGTGCGCCAGACAGACCGAGCTCGTTTCGTGCGAACTCGATAACAGCGCATTGTAGACCTAGACAGAGCCCAAGGAAAGGGACGCCATGTTCGCGCGCGTATCGGATAGAGCGAATCTTTCCCTCGATACCACGGATACCGAATCCACCAGGAATAATCATTCCGTCGAGGTCCTCAAGGTAGGAGTCGACGAGCATGCCGTCGACGTCTTCAGCCGCAATCCATTTGACGTTCACGTGGACTTCTGATGTGCGCCCAGCATGTCGAAGTGCCTCGACGACCGAGAGGTATGCATCGGGAAGATCGATGTACTTGCCGACAAGTCCGATGGTCACTGTGCCCTTCGGATTCTCCATAGCGGTCACCATCGACTGCCATTCGGCAAGATCAGGATCAGGTGCGTCGAGCTTCAGCTCCCTGAGTACCACGTTATCCAATCCGGCCTCGTGCAACTCAATCGGAATGCCGTAGATGTTGGATACGTCCACGAGGTTGATCACGGCGTCATTCGATACGTCACAGAAGAGGCTTATCTTGCGTGTTGCAGCCTCGTCGATTGGACGGTCGGAGCGCACGACGATGATCTCCGGCTGTATGCCGTGGCGACGTAGCTCGGCAACGGAGTGTTGTGTCGGCTTGGTTTTGAGCTCGTCCGACGTGCTTAGGAATGGCACGAGCGTCACATGGATATAACAGGTGTTGTCGACACCCACGTCCTTGCGAACCTGACGGATCGCTTCAAGGAAGGGAAGGCTCTCAATGTCTCCGACAGTGCCGCCGACTTCCGTGATGACGACGTCAACGTCATCTTTCTCGCCGAGTTTCCTGATGCGTGCCTTGATTTCGTTGGTGATGTGAGGAATGACCTGCACGGTCGCCCCGAGGTAATCCCCGCGCCGTTCCTTGGCGATGACTGATTGATAGATCGAACCGGTCGTGACGTTCGAGTTTCGTGAAAGGTTCTCGCCGACGAACCGTTCGTAGTGGCCGAGGTCGAGATCCGTCTCTCCCCCGTCGTCGGTGACGAATACCTCGCCGTGCTCGAAGGGATTCATCGTTCCGGGGTCGACGTTGATGTACGGGTCGAGCTTCTGGAGCACCACGCTGAACCCTCGAGACTTGAGGAGTCGTCCAAGAGACGCTGAGGTGATGCCTTTACCCAGGCTTGATGTCACTCCGCCGGTCACGAATACGTGCTTGGTCACGCATCTTCCTTCGCCTTGGAAGACTGCATGGTACCACGCACTCGCCCCGACAGCCGTCACACCACCCAGAGCCTCCCTGACCAGTATGTCGCGCAAGTGATCCCCATGGTCTCGCTGTCTCTGACCCTGAGTGTGCTCGTACAGCTCTCCGCGAGGGGAGAGGTACAGAACTGACTTACTGAATGTCTCGCCAGCAGCCACGACTTCCGATTCGCGGGTCTTCCCATCTTCCGGTCCTACTTCGTACTACCGGGCCGGTCCCCCGGACTTCCGCTTGGCCGCAAGAGCCTCCAGTTCGCGGGCGTGTTCGCGACCCTTCTGGGACTCGGAGAGGCCTGCGAGCATGCGGGCGAGTTCTGTGGTGCGGTCCTCTCCGGCTGATTCGTTGATGCGAGCGATGTTTCCCGATCGGGTCACCACATAGTGCTTGTCGGCAAAGGCTGCGACCTGAGGTAGGTGGGTTACACATATGACTTGACGGTCAACCGCCAATGATGAGAGCTTCTTGCCCATGGCAAGGGCGGTTTCGCCGCCGATTCCCGTGTCGATCTCGTCGAAGGCAATCACTTCGGAATCGGCGCTTCCCGATGCAAGCGTGAGCGCGAGCACTAGCCGGCTCAATTCGCCTCCAGATGCGATTGCCGAGACCGGCCCGAGCAAGAGCGTGTCGTCCGATGAGAACAAAACGGCTATCGCATCGGCACCATGTGACGATGGCTCTGCTACGGCAATGTCAATCTCGACGAGGGGCGCGCTAAACCCCAGCTCTTTCAGATGTTGCAAGGCATTTTTGGCGATCCGATGTCCTGCCGTACGCCTCATGTTTCGTAAGACGTCACCGGCGTCGGCCAGCAGTGTCTCGGACGCCGACAGCCGCTGGGCGATGCTGTCGGCGGCATCAAGCATCTCGGCCAGCTCAGACTCGCGTTCCAATGCGTCCTTGGCAAAGGAGAGAATCGACTCAATCGATTCACCGTACTTGCGCTTTAGCGAGGAGAGCAACGCGATTCGTTGTTCGGTGTCTTGCAGCGCACCCGAGTCAATGTCAAGGTCAGATGAGTAACGAACTAGTTCTGCAGTCGCTTCCGAAAGGGACCCGGTCACATCGGCGACCTGACTGGCGATACTGTTCAACGAGCCGTCCATTTCCGCGGCATTGTTGAGAGCTCTCGAGGCGTCGGTGAGAAACTGGGCGGAGCCCTCGTCACCGAGCAGACGAAGGGTCTGGTCGACGGTTTCAGCAAGTGCTCCCGCGTTGCGCAGCCGATTCGCCCGAACCTGCAACTCGTGCTCGTCACCAACCTCGAATGCGGCGGCCGCGATCTCCTCCATCTGGAAGCGGAGCGTTTCGAGTTCCCGTGTGAGCCCGCGATGGTCTGAACCGAGCCGATCAGCTTCTGCACGTACATTCTCGAAGGTGCTCCATGCATCTGCGTACACATCGAGAGATGCCCGTTCCTTCGTGGTGAGGGAGCTGTCAATGAGTTGCCTCATACCAGCGGATGAGGTGATCCTGTGTTGATCGTGCTGTCCCACGATCGCGACTCTCGCGCCGATCTCCTGCTTGAGCGCGCCGGCGGTGCTGATGGCGCCGTCGAGGTATGCCTTCGACTTTGTACGGGTCACAACGCGGCGAACGACAACTTCTTCGCCGTCGGTGAATCGGGCCGAGACATCGGCTTCATCCTTATGTGGACCGATGAGTCCCTTGGGGGCCTGTTCGCCCATGAGAAGCCGAAGCGCCCCAAGCATCACGGTCTTGCCGGTTCCTGTCTCTCCGGTGATTACTGTGAGCCCTGGCCCTGGAGCCAGCGCGGCGTGCTCGATAAGACCAAGGTTGGACACGATGATTTCGTCAAGCATGGTCGAGACCGAAACTGTCCCTCACCGCAGCGGGGAAGGGATGACGGTTGAGAGTCAGGAAATCGACTTTTGAGTCACCTCGCCGAATCGTCACGACATCGTCCGGCGATACGGTGCACAACTCTCTGCCGTCGACATTGATCCGTGCGGGTCGGTCCCTCGTGACCGACAGCGTCACGACGGCATCTGGCGCGAGCACAATGGCGCGTGATAAAAGACTGTGGGGAGCAATTGGGGTCAGGATGAAGGCATCGAGGCTTGGGTCAACAATCGGCCCACCGGCAGACAGGTTGTACGCAGTGGAACCGAGTGGCGACGCGACGAGGACGCCATCTGTGCGGTAGGTCGAGAGTGGTTTTCCATTTATCTGGACGGTGACCTTGATGATGCGTTGGCTCACGACCTTCTCGACGACGACATCGTTGATTGCGGATGCCGAGTATTCGCCCGTGGATACAAACAGCGTGCTGTGGGCTCGTGTCGAGTATGTGCCGTTGGCCACCGCGTCCGCAAGATCGGCGACCTCGGCCTGGGAGAACTCCGCCAGGTACCCCACTCCCCCAACGTTGACACCGCAGACCGGAACGTTGAGCTTCATTGCAATCGACGCCGCTTCAAGGACGGTGCCGTCCCCGCCGATTGCAATAACGGCTTCGGGATTTGAGCCCTCCGTTGTGACGTCGTTGTGCGAGAGGGCTTCAGTGATGTCCGTTGCGATTTGTTTCGCCTCGACCTTGTCGTGGCGTATGACGAGCCTGACCTGTTTCACGTTCGATCTCCCGCGAGAGTTTCTTCGATCGTATCGGACGTGACGGTACTTGTGCGACGCTCGAAGTGGGCAACGTACTCGACGTTGCCCGTTGCTCCTGTGATTGGTGATTCGATGAGACCGGTGCATCCAAGTCCGATTGTCTCGAAATCAGAGAGCACGTCGCGTAGTACATCCATTCTGATGTCGTGGTCGCGAATCACTCCACCTTTCCCGACCTTGTCTCTTCCAGCTTCGAATTGCGGCTTGATGAGCAGCACCCAGTGTGTGTCCTGTGATCCGAGGTCATTGAGTTGTTGTTTCACGACTCTGAGCGAAATGAACGACAGGTCGGACACGACGAGGTCGAACGGTGCCCCAAGCTCTGCAGGGTCGGCGGTGCGGATGTTTGTCCGTTCAACGACGGTGACACGTTCGTCGTTGCGGATCTTCCAATGCAGCTGTCCGTACCCGACGTCGACTGCGGTAACACTTGCCGCGCCGCGCTGGAGCAGACAGTCGGTGAATCCGCCGGTTGAGGCTCCGACGTCGACTGTTACGAGGTTGCCGACCTCTATGCCGAAGATGTTGAGGGCGGAATCGAGTTTGGTTCCTGCCCTGCTGACGAATTGTTGAGGTGCTCCAACGATGTGGAGCGAATCTTGAGGCGCAACGAGCGTTGATGCTTTTGGCGCTGCAGCTGTACCCACGCGAACCAGGCCAGCTTCGATGGCGCGTTGGGCCTCGGTACGGCTCGCAACAAGCCCGCGTCGCACGAGTTCGGTGTCGAGTCGTCGACGTGTCAGAGCGGCTGCTCCGGCCGGGGCGCCGTGGTCGCCGATTCCTTGTCCAGTTCCCGCTGGAGACTGGAGGCGATCCCTTCAGCGATGTCTGGCGATTCGGCGGGATCACTCTCTTTGAGGGCATCGATGGCTGTCGATGTGTCGTCGGCCTCTTGCACAGTGTCGTCGGTGTTCATGGTGGCATTATCCCCTATCTGTCCCAAAGCTCCAACACCTTGGGTAGCTCGTGCATCGATGCGATGACAACATCTGGAGCGAACTCCTCGCCGATGTCGCTCGCCGATGATGTAACGCCCGTGAGTGTAAGGACCGATCCCCAGCCTGCGGCATGTGCAAGAGCAATGTCGGTTTCCAGACGGTCTCCTACGACGATGACCCGTTCCGACCGTACTTGCTGCGAAATGAGGTCGATCATGGGGCGTGCAGGTTTTCCACAGGAGACGAAATCCTGTCCTGTCGCGTATGCAATCGCCGCAACAATCGCGCCGGCACCGGGTGCTTCACCTTCCGACGTTGGGAACGTCGCGTCAGTGTTGGTCGCCACGAACCGGGCGCCGTTGCGAATTGCCCTTGAAGCATCGTCAATGGTTTGATAATCGAGGCCACGGTCAAGGCCGACGACAACTGCATCTGGATGGTCATGACCAGCTACGAATATTCCGTACGCCGCTATTGACTCTCTCAATTGTTGTGAACCGACAACGAACGCCGACTCGACACCCACTGTTGACAGGTAGTGGCCAGCCGAGGCTCCAGATGTAACGACAGAACGCTCGTCGATCGTGAGGTACGATTGTTCCTGTAGTCGCTGTGCCACGTTGTTTGGTGTCGTGGTTGAGTTGTTGGTTGCAAAAATAAGCTGCCAACCGCTTCTCACCAGGCGCGCCATCGCTTCTGCGGCGCCCGGGATCGGTGTGGATCCGATGTAGACGACACCATCGAGGTCCAATACGACAGTGCCCACAGGCGATTCCGGCGATTTCATGATGTGTCGTGATCGTTCGGCACTATGACTCGCCTCTCTGGGAGCCGAAGGCCTCAATGACCGTGGCGAGGAACTCTGTTGTTCTTTGCACGGAAACCTCGGACACTCGTTCGTCAATCCCATGGAACATGGCGAGCATCTGAGAGAAGGTCGCAGTGTCATCGAAGAGACCGACACCGTACGAAGGTATGCCGCGTTCGCGAAAGAATCGGGCGTCTGTGGTCACAGGTGTCATGGTTGGTGCGAGTCGCGAGGTACCTAGATGGTGTTCGGCGGCCGCGCCAATCGCGTTCCACAGTCGCCCGCTCGTGACGGATTGGTTCGCAGTCATGTCGAGAACTGGTACGAACGTGATCTCGTCAAAGAGATCTGGTCCGAGAACTTTTCTCAGGTGGTCATCGACGTCGGATGCGTCCTGACCTGGCAGAAGCCGAATATCGATGTCGGCGTGCGCGGTGTCCGGGATCATGTTGATCTTCGTTCCCCCTTCTACAACATTTGTGGAGAGTGTCATGTGCGTGCAGGCATGGATCCATCGTGCCAGGGTGATGTCGTACTCTGAGACGGTCTCAATTGCAGAATCGACAGAGTCTGGATCCTTCAGCATTTTGGTCACATCACTGTCAAGCCCGAGATAATCGACGAATAGCAACCACTGCTCCGTCACCCGGACCGGTTGATCGCTGCCAGCAATCTTCACAATTGCTCGGCCGAGTGTCTCCACAGCGTTGTCTCGCCCGTATGGCTGGCTGCCGTGCCCAGGAGTTCCGGTTGCGGTTGCTTTGCGCCACATCGGTCCCTTCTCTGCGACCGTTACAGGCAGAGCGACACCGTCAGAGGTAGTCAAGGTTGGACCAGCAACTTCGGTCAATACGTAGTCGCATGTGACCAGATCCCAGTGGTTGTCGACAAGATTTCGGGCGCCGAGGACACCTCCGGCCTCCTCATCGGCAACACAGGCAAGGATGATGTCTCCGGGAGGTTGAGCCATGAGTCCCGCGGTGAGCCACTTGAACACAACGACCATTGCTGATGTGAGGTTCAGCATGTCAACAGCGCCTCTCCCCCAGATGAAGCCGTCCGCGCGTACTGCGCCGAATGGATCATGAGTCCACTCCGCATCGTCGGCTGGCACCACATCAAGGTGAGGAATCATCAGCAGCGCCGGCGCAGACGGATCGAACCCCTTGAGCCGATAGACCACAGATGCCCTCCCTGGTACGGGTTCGACCACTGTGCCTTCCATGCCCAGGTACTCCTGGACTGTCCGAACGGAGCGAATCTCGTTCCCCGACGTGGGATCACCGGTGTTCACACATGCATTGCGAATCAATGCAACGAGCAGGTCAATGGCCTCGGATGTGTGTCTCTCGTCACTCATCGATTGCAGTGTCCGCCGAGTACATGATGATCGACCGCGCAGCAAACTGATGCGCTTCAAAGAAGTTCTTGGCGGCACGTTGTCCCGGGCCGACCGGAGCATCGAAGTGGCTGACGCCATGTGAACGAAGGATGTCGAGCATGTCTGACAGCATCGTGTGGCCAACGCCTACTGCTCGCGCGGGTGGCTCGGTGAATATCAACCTGATCCGGCCGATCATGGCTCCGTCAGCCCTGTCGAGCATCGGGACGATGGTTGCCCACACGAAACCCACCGCTGCGCCGTCAATCATCCCTACAAGGAGGTACGTGTCGGCGTCGTCAACTGCGTGCGTGAGGACGGCTTCAAGTGGAGTATCGAGTCCGTCAGTGAAGGCCCAGATCGGTTTCTTGACGGTCTGCTCCTTCTCCATCTCAAGGTACAGAGCGACAACGCGCTCGACGTCATCCGATGTCGCTGGGCGTGTTGCAAGTTCCATGGTCGCGAGCGTAACCAACTCGACACACCAGCAGGAGCTGGTCCTACGAGTGTCGTCCGACCCTTCGTTCGATTCCCCACCGGGTGACGAGGGCCATGGCCTCGATCGCGATGCGTGCGTTCATCTTCGACTCACCGTACAGACGGTCTCTGAAGGTGATCGGTACCTCTGTGATGTCGAGACCGGCGGATTCGGTTCTCCAGGCCATTTCGACTTGGAACCCGTAGCCAGACGACTTACATGTCGAAGGATCAATCTTTCGAATGGTCGTGTCCCTGAAGGCTCGAAAGCCGGAGGTTGCATCCTTGATGGTGAGACCAAGCATCATTCTCGCATAGGTATTGCCGCCCTGTGAGATCGCCTTCCGGTACCATGGCCAGTCTTCGGTGCTTCCTCCCGAGACGTACCGAGAGCCCACTGCGAGATCTGCGCCCGATTCGACTGCGGCCACGAGACGGGTCAAATCAGACGGTGTGTGAGAGAAATCGGCGTCCATTTCACATAGGATGTCGTACCCGAGTTCGAGTCCGAGGGCAAAGCCTGCAGCATACGCCGGGCCGAGTCCAGTCTTCTGGGGACGGT
>Ga0114950_10000732_pt1 | contig 23425 bp, 22 predicted proteins | sample N075metaG_FD_83503 | JGI IMG/M metagenome (GOLD analysis project Ga0114950, IMG submission 83503) | Deep subsurface microbial communities from Kermadec Trench to uncover new lineages of life (NeLLi) - N075 metaG | ecosystem: Environmental > Aquatic > Marine > Ocean trench > Sediment | place... | reverse complement strand
GGAGGCCTTGGCGCCGATAGGCGTGGTGACGTCGGCGTCCCGACTGAGCTCCGCGGCAAAGGCGTAGGTCTCGACGTGCACGGAAGTAATCGGCACCGTGATCGGTAGAAGTTTCTCGAGGGCCGTCAAAGTGGCGTGCACGGAGCGACAGGCGGACCATGGCTTGAGCTCGACGTGCATGACTTCGTCGAGATCGAGCTCGAATGCAGGCGTCGCCGCGTGTCCCAGGAAAGCTCCGACGCCGTCACGCTTGGACTCGAAGAGCTCGTCCGGACCGTGCACGCCGCTTCGTGATAAGAGCGCGGCCTGGACACCGATATAAGCGGGGTAGCCGCCGTAGAGATCTTTCACGCTGGCGCCTCGGGTGAAGCTCTCGAAAGGCCCGAGCGGCATGAGCGTTCCCGCGAGCGCGAGAGCGCCCGTCATTATGTCTTCGTCGGCGTCGAAAAGACGGGCGGCCGCCGCGGCGGCGCCGAAACATCCGACCATGCTCGGCGCGTGGAGCCGGTGAGTCTCGATGCCGTTCTTGAGCGGGCGGCCGCAAGCGACCGCTGCGCTGTAACCGCTTGCGATAGCTGCGAGGAGCGCTTCGCCTGTGGCGCCGGTTGTCTCGGCGACGGCGAGCGCCGCGGGGATGATGGTGACGCCGCCGTGAAGGCTTGCGCGCGGGTTCCCGTCATCGAGCTCGGCGTGATGCGCGAGCGTGCCGTTCACGAGCGCCGCGTGCGACGGGTCCCGTGTCGTGTCGGCAAACCATAGCGAAGCGTCACCGTCGGAGCCGGGTATGAAGTCCGGGTACGGGTCAGCGCGCCGGCCCTCCGCGGCGCAAGCGAAGACGTCGAGGAGAAGCTCGGCAACGCGCGCGCGGGCGGATCCGCTGAAATCTCGCCACGTCAGTGACGCGAGGGTCGCGGCGATCTTACGGAGAGAGGATTTCACGGTTGAAACGATCCGTCCATGCGCCGCGCTCGCGGCCAATGGTCTCGAAGTCCAAATAGATAATATTGTCGAGGGGTACCAGCGCGCTAGTCTCCGGCGACAGCGTGACGTTCTTGTTGGTGACGACGAGAAGGAGCTCTTCCGCGAGGCGGGTTTGTGTCTCGACGTCGAGCGCGTAATTGACAAAAGCGCGCGCGAGCTCGGGCTCCTTCGCACCCGCGGCGATTTGGAAACCTTGGGGCAGCGCGATGGCGCCTTCTTCGGGAACGTGCCACGCGACCGGCGCGCCTTTAGACGCGAGGTCGAGGGTTTGGCTCGCCAGGCCGAAGGTGAGGCCGGCTTCACCCTGCGCCACCATGAGGTTGTTTGCGGGCCCGCTCGACTGGAATATGACCGCGTGCTCGGACAGCTCTCTGAGCTTCTCGAAGCCAGGCTCGATGTTGGATTCACCGCCGCCGGCGATGCGGGCGGCCATCACGAGAAAGACGGGTCCGATCGTGCTGCCAAAGTCGAAGAGTGCGAGCTCTCCGCGCAAGTGCGGCGCCCAAAGCTCGGCCCACGAGCTTGGCGGCTCCGGGAGACGCTCTTCGTTGTAGAGAAAGCCGAGCGCGGAGGAGAACGTGATCGGCGCGATGCCCGCGGGGCTCCGCGCTTCGTCACGAACTTCGCGAAGATTTGGAAGGTCGCTCTCATCGACTTTCGCCAGTAGGTTTTCTCTTGCAAGAAGCTGCGCTTCGCCGAAGTCGATCCAAAGGACGTCCATCGAGGCGTTGTCTTTCTCGATACGCAGCCGCGCGACTTGGTCCGACGAGCGCATGCCGAGCGTCTCGATGATGGCGCCCGTGGCCTCTTCGAAATCCGGGGCGAGGACGCGCTCGAAATCGGCGATGCGCCCCGGAGGCATCGCGACCCGGAGCACTTTCCGATGGCTCGGCTCGGAGCCGCAAGCAGTGAGGAAGGCGAGTAGCAGAGTCCATTTCTTCATGGAAGCTCCATCTTTCTGGGCGGCGCGGTCAGCCCTACGAGGACGGCCGTACCCACGATCACGAGTGTGCTCGCGGCGGCGACAGTTGGATCCTGAAACTGGTCGATATATTCGAAGATCGCCACGGGAAGCGTCGTTACCGTGCCGCTGGTAAAGAACATCGAGAGGGCAAAGTTGCCAAACGACACGATGAAGGCGAAGGCTGCGGCCGCGGTGACGCCCGGTCGAATCGCGGGAAGAGTGACGAGAAAAAACGCTGCGAGGGGCGTGGCGCCGAGACCCCGGGCCGCATCTTCGAGGTGCGGATCCGCTGTCTCGAGACTTGCGGAAACGGCACGGATGACCCACGGGAGCGTAATGAGCCCGTGGGCGCCTAAAAGCGGCCAAACGGTGCCGACGAGGCCTGGAGCGAGAGTGCTCATTGCCATCAAGAGGCCGAGCGCCAGGACGAGACCGGGAAGTACGAGCGGCGAAAGAAAAAGCGCCGCCAGGGCGTGACGGCCGACGAAACGACCGCGCGTGAGTGCATAGGCAGCGGGGACACCGGCGATGAGCGCGACCGCGGTCGCGAAGGTCGCAACGAACACGCTCACCCCGATGGCTTGGACTAGCCTCTGCCGCTCGAAGAGATTTTCATACCATGTGAGCGTGAACTCCTTTGGGGGAAACTCCAGAACGACCCCAGGGCTGAAGGAGTAATAGACGACGATGAGGGGCGCGGCGAGCAGAAAGCCGTAGAGAGGAGCGACGAGTGCCCGCATCATGATTAGAGCCCTCGAGCTTCGAGCCTCCGGGCGAGCTGGGCCACGACCAGAGCGAGTGCGAGGAGTGTCAACGAGAGCGAGGCCGCGAGCGGCCAATTGAAGACGGCCATCACTTGCGTGTAGATCTCGGTGACGACAACGCGGATCCGGGCGCCGCCGATGAGCGCTGGAGTCGCGTAGCTTCCCATGCTGACCATGAAGACTAGGAGCGCGCCCGAGAGAGCGCCCGGTAGCGAGAGTGGAAGCGTGACGTGCCGGAAGGTCTCGAACTTCGAGGCTCCGAGCCCGCGCGCGGCCTCTTCGAGCTCGGGTGCGAGCCGGTCGAGGATCGCGAGGATCGAGATGGCCATGAATGGAAGCAGCGCTTCGACGAGCGCCAGGACGACGGCCCCTTCGCTGTACAACAGGCGGATCGGAGCATCGATGACGCCGATCGATAGCAGCGCCGAGTTCACCAAACCTCGATTCCCCAGAAGAAGCATCCAGCCATAGGCGCGCACGACGACCGAGACGAAAAGAGGGGAGACGAGGAGTAGAAGCTGCAGCCTACGCCACGTTCCCCGCGACCGTGAAACGGATAGGGCCAGCGGATAGCCGAGAAGGAGACAAAACAACGTCGTGAGCGCTGCGATGCGCAGAGTGCGAACAAAGATCGCCCCGTAATAGGGGTCGGCGAGAGCGGCGTAGCTCGAGAGGCTCAGAGGTCCTTCGAGCGGTGCTCCCGGCCCTTCGGGAAGAAGGCTCGTTCTTAGGAGCAGGGCGATAGGGGCTAACAACAACGCTGTGTAGATAGCACCGCTCGGGAGAAGGAGCATGCTCGTTTTGGTGTCGCGCCGCATGTGCATGAACGTTTTATCAGATTTTGACCCGTGGTAGACTCACGCCGACTTGGAGGTGTTCTGATGAGAAAATTCTTGGTGGCGTTCAGCTTGTGTGCGGCAGCGGGACAACAGGTGCAGGACGCGCAGGCGCAAGTCGGAGACATCACTTTCGAGACTTCGGCGTCGCCTCTAGCGCAGGAGCATTTCCTGAGGGGCGTTGCGATCTTACACAGCTTCGGCTTCGAGGACGCTATCGACCGGTTTCAAAAAGCCCAGGAGCTCGACCCGGACTTCGCTCTCGCCTATTGGGGCGAAGCGATGGCGCTCAACGCGAACCCGCTCTCGTCGCCGACACGTCAGGACCTTCCGGCGGCGCGCCAAGCTCTCGCGAAGCTCGCGCCCACCCGTGCCGCGCGGATTGCCAAAGCCAAGACCGATCGAGAAAAGATGTGGATGGAAGCGGTCGAGATTCTCTACGGCGCTTCTGACAAGAGCACTCGCGATTGGGCCTATGCCGAGGCGATGGGAGAGCTCGTCGACCGCTATCCCGACGAAGAAGCGCGTGCTTTCTACGCGCTCGCGCTTCTTGGAAGCGTGGGCCGCTCGGGGGATGATTTCAACCAGCAGATGAAGGCGGCCGCTGTGGCACAAGAGGTCTTCCGCGACAACCCGAGGCATCCGGGTGCGGCGCACTACATCATTCACGCTTTCGACGATCCCCTGCACGCGCCTCTTGCGCTCTACGCGGCCGACCGTTTCGCGGAGATCGCGCCCGATGTCGAGCATGCGCTCCACATGCCTGCGCATATCTTCGTGCAGCTTGGCCAATGGAAAAAAGTCGAGAAGGCGAATGAGCGCGCCTACCAGGCTTCGGTAGAGTGGGCGGAGCGCCGCGGGCTATCCGATACGCGCCGGGACTTTCATGCCCTCGCATGGATGCAATATGGCCAACTGCAACGAGGTGAGCTCGCGAAAGCGAGAGAGTGCATCGAGGCTATACGGCCGATCGGCGAGCGCGACGAGACGACGTCGCGAATCAAAGCGACACTTTCGAACATGCGAGCGCGTTACGTGATCGAAGCTGAAGCATGGGACGCGTTCACTTTTCCCGTCGAGGAGCTCATGGCTGAACGATCGGCGGGCGATGTCTTTCTGCTGCTCGCGGCTGCGATGCAGTCTCTTGAGAAGGGTGACGTAGACACGGCGAAAAAGATCGAAGGACGCCTCGAGACGCTTCAAGGGGAGGACACGGCGGGCCTCAAGTCCTATTTGCAAGGTCAAGTCACGCTCGAAGATTTGAAGATATCGGCCGCGGTGGCTCATCGCGAGGTGGCCGCGCTCGTGCGATTGGCGGAAGGGAACAACGACGAAGCGGTGCGTTTCATGGAATCGGCGGTCGAAAAAGAGAAAGAAATGCACCCGGCCTATGGCCCGCCCGAACCGATGGTTCCGCCGAGGGAGCTCTACGCCCATGTCCTCATGGAGGCGGGCCGGATCGAAGAGGCCGCGAGAGCCTATGAAGGGATGGTCGCCCGCATGCCGAACCGCACCCAATCACTTCTCGGTGCGGCGCGGGCAGCGGACAAGCTGAACGACCACGACAAAGCGCGAGGCTATTACGCACAACTGGCAGAGATTTGGGTCGACAGCGAATCGACACCGCGCCTCAGAGAAGTGCGTGCCCATTTGGCGGAAACGAGTCAGTGAGCGCTGCGGTCGCGAGGGAAGACCTTCGAGCGTTTCGGGAGAAAGGCGCTGCCTGTCTTCGGCAAGTGGTCGATCTTTCGTGGCTAGACGTATTGGCCGAAGGGCTCGAGAAGAATCTGAACGATCCCAGCCCGTATGGATGTCGTTATACGGCTCCAGGCTCCCCTGGCGATTTCGTCGATGACTATTGCAATTGGCAGCGCTTCTCGGAATATCGGAGCTTCGTCTTCGATTCTGGAATTGGGGACACGGTCGCCGAGCTCTTAGGGTCGAGCACGGTGCGCTTTTTTCACGAGCACGTGCTCGTCAAAGAGCCAGGTACGCGGGAGATCAGTCCCTGGCACCAGGACCAGCCTTATTACTGCGTTGACGGGGAGCAAGTGTGCAGCATTTGGCTTCCTCTCGACCCTGTGCCCCAATTGGTGTGTCCCGAGTTCGTCGCCGGCTCCCACCTCTGGAACCGGATGTTCACACCGCTGAAGTTCGTCGACCATCGCCCGTATGACGGCGCGTTCGAGCGATTCGAAGACCTTCCGGATATCGAGGCCAAGAGAGGCGACTACGAGATCCTGTCCTGGACGCTCGAGCTCGGAGACGCGATCGCCTTCCACATGAAGACGGTGCATGGCGCGCCGGGAACGGCAACGCACGCGACGAGACGCCGAGCCATCGCGACCCGCTGGCTAGGAGATGACGCCGTTTTCGCGGAGCGGCCCTTCACGACGTCGCCGCCTTTTCCAGGGCTCGACCTCGAGCCCGGCGACCCGATGGAGCACGAGCTGTTTCCGGTGGTGGTCTCGAGAAGCTAGCGCGTCTACATGAAGCGCGAGTCGGTCAAGATCGGTTTCTGGACGGCGACCTTCATGGTGATCGCCAACATGGTCGGGACCGGTATCTTTACCAGTCTCGGGTTTCAGGTCGTCGATATCCCTTCGGGCTTTCCGGTTATGATGTTGTGGGTGCTCGGCGGGGTCGCGGCTCTCTGCGGAGCGCTTACCTATGGAGAGCTCGGCACGGCACTCCCGCGCTCGGGCGGCGAGTATCATTTGCTGTCGCGGATCGTGCACCCCGTGCTCGGCTTTCTCTCGGGCTGGGTCTCCGCGACTGTAGGCTTTGCCGCGCCCACCGCGCTCGCGGCCATCGCCTTCGCCACTTACCTTGCGACCGCCTTACCCGCGGTTCCCGTCGTGCACACAGCGGCGGCTCTCGTCTTGTTCTTCACAGTTCTGCACGGCAGCAGTGTGTGGTGGGGGACGCGTTTCACCAACGTTTTGACGATCCTTAAGGTGCTGCTCCTGCTCGTCTTGATTGGCTCCGCTTATTATGTGCGCGTTCCTCAAGACGTGACCCCGTTTCCGGTTCCGGGCGATTGGGGTCTCATCATGACACCGGCTTTCGCCGTCTCGCTCGTCTACGTCTCCTTCGCTTACACCGGGTGGAATGCGGCTATCTACATCGTTGGCGAGATGGAGTCGCCACGGCGGGATCTGACTCGGGCTCTTGTTCTGGGCACCTCTGTTGTGTTCGTTCTCTACATCCTTGTGAACTACGCGTTCATGTACACGGTGCCGTTTCCTGAGCTCGCGGGTCAGATCGAGGTCGGCTATCTCTCGGCGTCGAAGATCTTCGGCGAAGCCGGCGCGAATCTCATGGCGGTGACGATTGCGCTCATTCTTACGTCGACCGTCAGCGTGATGATCTATCTCGGGCCGCGGATCGTGCAGGTCATGGGGGAGGATGTACCGCTTCTGCGCTCGCTTTCATACAAGAGCGCGGGCGGCATCCCGACCTACGCGATGCTGGTGCAGTGCGCCCTCACGTTCGGCTTCATCTACACGGCGACGTTCCAACAGGTGCTTCTCTACGCGGGCTTCACGCTCAACTTGATCACGGCGCTGACCGTCGCGGGTATCTTCGTCTCGAGGCACCGGGAGCCGGAGCTCGAGCGGCCCTATCGTACTTGGGGCTATCCGTGGCCGCCGATCATCTTCCTCGTGCTCAGTGCGTGGAGCTTGAGCTTCATGCTCGTTACGCGGCCGGAAGAATCGCTCGCGGGCCTGGCGACGCTGATGCTCGGTTTGGTGATTTACGGGGTCGATTACCTCGTTCGTCGCGCCTAGAGTCTAGCGCGGAGGTGACCTATGTCGACGGGGTCTAGTCGACAACGGTGACGGAATGGCGCTCTGGCCTCGAGAGGCTTATAATCCCGCGCGAATTGGAGGCATGGATGGATCGTAAGGTTTTGCTCTCACTGTGTATCCTCGCGTTTGCTCTCGGATGCGCCACTCCCGAGCCCGAGGAACCCGCCGACCTCATCGTTCAAAACGGTCGGATCTACACGTTCGGTTGGGCCGAGCCCGCTCCCGACGGCGCTCCCGCCTCCGACGCGCCTCACTCGGATTCGGGATGGAGTCCGGATGCGGAGGCGCTCGCGGTGAAGGATGGCGAAATCCTTTTCGTCGGCACGAATGCAGAGGTCGAGCGCTACAAGGGTAGCTCGACGCGTGTCATGGACGTGGCTGGCGCTACGGTCTTGCCGGGGCTGATCGACTCGCATACGCATGTCGTGGGCCTCGGCCAGCTCGAAGTACAGGTCAATCTCATCGGTGTCGAGACGGAGGAAGAGGCCGTCCAGCGGGTTGTGGACGCGACCGGAGAGGTTGCGGACGGGGACTGGATACTTGCGCGCGGTTGGGACGAAGGTGCCTGGGCGTCGCGCTACCCGACGTGGGATTTGCTCAACGAGACGTTTCCGAACAACCCCGTCGTGATGGACAGCCTGCACGGGTTTGCCGTCTGGGCGAACGAGAAAGCGTTCGAGGCGGCTTCGATCACTCGGGACACCCCCGACCCTAGCGGGGGAGAGATTTTGAGGGATGCGAGCGGCAACCTGACCGGCATCGTGCTCAATCGCGCCAGTTTGCTCCTTGACGCCGCGATACCCGAGCCCACGGACGAACAGTTCGAGGGTTACGTCGTCGCCGGCCTCGATCGCATGGCGCGGGACGGCTACGTTCAGGTCCACGAGGCGGGCGTCGGGAGCCGTTTCATGGAGGTGCTCGAGTCGCTCGAGAAAAGGGGTGGGCTTCCGATTCGTGTTTACGCTATGTTGTCGGCGCGTGATGGCGAGCTCTGCCGCAAGTGGCTCGAGAAAGGACCCGTTCAAGACAATGACCGCATGCTCATCACGCGCTCCGTCAAGGCCTATTACGACGGAGCGCTAGGCTCACGTGGAGCGCGTCTGCTCGAGGATTACTCGGACCATCCCGGTCATCAAGGCGTCGCGGGCGACGAGTACGGGTTCGACATGGAGCTCGTCGCGGAGATGATGCGCTCGGGCTTTCAAGTCGGTATCCATGCGATCGGCGACGCGGGCAATCGGGAGACGCTGGATTTTTTCGCCTCGGTTGTCGAAGCTGACCCAGAGACGAAAAAGCTTCGCCACCGGATCGAGCACGCCCAGGTCGTGCATCCGGACGACTTTGCGCGTTTCTCGGAGCTCGACATCATCGCGTCGATGGAACCGCCGCATTGTGCCGAAGACCAGGCATGGGCCGAGGATCGGCTAGGGCCGCACCGTGCGCGAGGCGCCTATGCGTGGCGCACGTTGCGACAAGCCGGTGTTCGCCTCGCTTTCAACTCGGACCTCATCGGCTCTGATCACAGCATCTTCTACGGCCTTCACTCCGCGATCACGCGGCGCGACAGGGACCGGAAATCTCCGGAGGGCTGGTATCCGGAGGAGCGAATGACCCCTGAGGAGGCGGTGCGTGGCTATACGATCTGGGGCGCCTATGCCGGCGGTCTCGAGAACGAGACCGGGACGCTCGAAGTAGGCAAATGGGCAGACATCACGATCATGGATATCGACCCGCTCGTCGTGGGTGCGACGGAGCCGGGAAAGCTCTTCGACGGTAGCATCGTCGCTACCATCGTCGGCGGTAAGGTTCTTTACGAAGCGGAGTGAAACTATGTCGAAAACGAAACTTCTACTGGTCGTTCTGGCAACGGCTATCGTCTCATCAGGCGTGACCCTCGCTATTCAGGAGCAGCGCAGTCGTCGCGAACCGCAATTCGAGAACGAGTACGTCAAAGTCTGGAAGAGCATCATCCTTCCGAACCAGCCGCTCCGGCTACACCGGCACGAGAACGGCCGCGCGCTCATCGCGCTGACCGACGGCACCCTCAAAGTCATCAACGAAAAGAACGAGCAGGTCGACACTTATGAGTGGAAAGCGGGCCAAGCCTATTGGCTGGACAAAGACCCGCCGGGCGTGCTGCACGGAGATTTGAACGAAGGCCCGGGAACGATGGAAGTCATCGTTGTCGAGCTAAAAAGCGGTACTTGAGCTTTCTTGGCGGCGTCGCTAGACCAATAATAAGAAAAGCGTAACGCAAAGTCGCAAAGTCGCAAAGTCGCAAAGAAAAAAAGCAAGAACTGAAAGTTAGTGGAAAAGAAAAAAATGGCGAAACTGCCGGTGGAATTTTGCGAGCCGTTCTCATGGCTCGCAGACCAAAGGTCACAAACTAAGCGACAAGAGCATTTCCTCTCAGATTCGTTTTTCTTGTTTTTCTTTGCGCCTTTGCGCCTTTGCGTTACGCTTTTTTAATATTGATCTTAGATGTTGTTGAGTATCGCGAGGGCGGTGCCGCTGAAGATACGCTGTTTTTCGGCGTCGGGGATGCGCATCGCCTCGATCGTCTGGACGGAGCCGTCGATCGAACCGAGAAGGTGAGGGTAATCTGTCCCGAGTGCAATGTGGTCGGTTCCGATCAGGTCTCGGACCATGCTCACGGTGTACGGGCTCGAGGCGACCGTGCCGAAATAGAGCTTCTTGAGATAGGTGCTCGGTAGCTCGTCGATCTTCTCGCGGCATGCCACGAAGTCGTGATGGCCCTGGTCGATGCGCGCCATGAGGTAGGGGATGGCGCCCCCGAGATGCGGGATGACCCAACGGATGTCGGGGAAGTCGCGCAGCAGGCCGTCGTAGCACATGCGAGCCACCGCGAGCGTGCTGTCGAAGAGAAAACCGACGATCGGTCCGAGAACGTATTCACGAAGCTGCTCTGCCATTCCCGTGGGCATCATGGGGTGGATGAGAATGCAGAGCTTCTTGCGGTTGGCTTCTTCGAAGAACGGACGGAAGCTCGGATCCGTGAGTGGTTTACTCCGGATGTGACTCATCATGATGACGCCATTCAGTTTAAGCACATCGATGGCGCGCTCGAGCTCCGCGAGGGCCGCGTCGGGGACGCTCATCGGGACCGAGGCGAAACCTTTGAAACGTTGGGGATAGCGGGCTATGAGCTCGGCATAGGCGTCGTTGATGCCGCGCGCGATCTCGGGCTCTTGGTCGACGCGAGCGAAGTAGACATTGGGAACCGAGACGGAGAGGACTTGCACGTCGATCCCGACGCGGTCCATGGCTTCGAGCCGCAGCGACACGTCGGTCATGGGTGGCTGGATGCCGAAGAATCTTGCGCCACGGAACTTGATGATGGTCGTCCCCGTCGCGTCGGAGTCGAACGTATAGTCGTCGCCCGCGAGGTCCCGAATCGTCTGGAAATAGGTTTCCGGGTAATAGTGATTGTGAATGTCGATCTTCGGGCCGGGGGTCGCTGCCTTCAGTGATACAGCGGCTCCGACGACCGGAAGCGTTCCTAGAAACTCGCGCCGCTTCATTAGGTGCTCCTTGTTACGGCCAGCTATCGAAACCGGCAAGCACGAAATGTCGGTCGAAAGGGACGGCCGTCTTGATTCTGTTCTTCTTCATGAGCATGAACGAGACCCGTTCCAGAAGGCATAAACTATACCGGCGAAACAAAAAAAGGCTGCCGCCCCCGTGCGGGAGCGGCAGCCTTTTCGTTGACGGTGGCTACGCAGCCATTGCTTTGGCTGCGCTCAGAACCTTGTCGAAGACCTTGACGGCCTTTTGCATCTCCTCCATCGTGCCGATGGAGATGCGGCAATGCGTCCAGAGCGGCGGGAAGGGACGGCCGACGCGGACGCCTTCCTTGCGGCACGCGCCCTGGAAGTCTTCGATGGGCATTTGAACGTCGACGAACAGGAAGTTGGCCTGGGCTTCGGTGTCCTTGTACCCATGATCGTGGAACCACTTGCGCGTGAAGCTGCGCGCTTCGTTGTTCCGTTTTTGCTCGTTCGGGATGAAGCTCGGGTCGCTCGCGTCGCGTTCCAGCGCTGCGATGGCGGCGGCATAGCTCAAGCTAGACACGGAGTTGCCCATGTGGAACTTGTTGAGCTCTTTGACCGTATCTTCGTGCGCGATGGCGTAGCCGATACGAAGCCCAGCCATTCCATAAGCTTTCGAGAACGTGCGCGCGACGATGAGACGCGGGTTCTCGATCGCCTGCGGGATCATCGTCTCGTGGCCCGGCGTCGTGACGTAGTCGATATAGGCTTCGTCAACGAGGATCCGGAGGTCTTTGTTCATCTTGAGAACGCGCGGGATGAACTCCTTGCTCTCGGCGGGATCGACGAGCGAGGCTACCGGGTTGTTCGGGTTGCAATAGAAGAGCATCCCGGCGCCCTTGCAAGCGTAGAACGTTTGGTCTAGATCCGTCGAAAAGGTGCTCGTGAGCGGAACCGCTTTCGTCTTGTGGCCGACGAGAGACGCGTAACCGAAGCACTCCTCGTAAGTTGGGAGCGAGCCCACGAGAGCTTTCTGGTTCGAGGTGTAGGTGTGGGTCGCGTTGACGAGGATCTGCGTCGAGCCCGCGCCTACGAGCACGTTCTCTGGCTTTACGTTCCACTTTGCAGCAAGCGCTTCGTTGAGCGGTGTCGTATAGGGGAACGGGTAGCGGCCAGGCTTTTCGCCGTGCCCGCCGAGAGCTCGGTCGATAGCGTCGAGCACCGGTTTTCCGGGGCCCATTGGATTCTCGTTATTGGCGAGGTTTATCACCTCGTCCACGGGGAGCCCGACTTCGGCGGCGAAGGCGATGGACTCCTGTTTGCGCGTGCTGATGAGCGTAGCCGTGTAGGCACCCGCTGCACCGACGCCCAAGTTTTTCATGAAATCACGTCGCGATTGCGACATAGCAACCTCCTCAGTTTCTCTAAACTCGTTAGACATTTTGCTCATGTGGGCGTCGATTAGTTGCTGCCGGCACCAGCGTCGGTAGCTGAAAGACCAAGCACCTCGGTGAAAACTTCCGTGGCGCGCTTCATCTCCTCCATGGTGCCGATCGAGATGCGTGCATGCGTCTTCTCGAAAGGCGGGAAGTCGCGGCCTACGGAAACCTTGTGCTTCGCACAAGCTTCGCGGAAGTCTTTCGCCGGCATGTTCGTCTTGGCAAACATGAAGTTGGTCTGGCTGTCGGAGACCCAATAGCCATGACCGCGGAAGAAGTCCATCGTGTACTTGCGAACTTCGGTGTTGCGATCGACTTCTTGCTTCAAATGCTCAGGATCGTCGAGGGCCCCCATGATGGCGGCGAGCCCGAGGATGTTGGTCCCGAAGGTGAGCTTGTAAGCGCGAATCTTGGCAGCTGTCTCTTTCGTCGCGAGCGTCCAGCCTTGACGGAGCCCAGCCATCCCGTAAGCTTTCGAGAAGGTGCGCGCAACGAGAACGTTGCGATGCGTCAATGCGAGATCTGCCGCGGTGGAATAAGACGGCTTCGTCACATATTCATGATAGGCCTCGTCCACGAGAATATAGGTGAACGGGGACGCCTTCGTGACGTAGCGAACAAAATCGTTGATGTCGCTGCGGCTATGCGCCGTGCCCGTCGGGTTGTTCGGGTTGCACAAGAACACGAGGCCGGCGCCAATGGCCGCACCAGCCATTTTGTCGAGGTCGAGCCCGAGGTCGGCCGCGTTCGGGACCGACTTGACGGGCACATCGAAATAGGCTGCTGTTCTCGTGGGGCTTTCGTACGAGCACTCGGCGGTCACGAGAGGACGGTTCGGGCTCGTGAAAGCGCGAACGCAGTTGCGAAGAATCTCGCCCGAGCCCGGAGCGATCACGATGTTCTCGGCGCTCGCACCGTCGATTTGCTCGGCGAGGCGCGCCCGCACGGCGCGATCCGTGATCCGGCTGTTCATCGGATAGCGGTTGGACTGGTCCATATTGTCGCGAATCGCCTGAATCGCGGATGGTCCGGGTCCGAGCGGATTCTCGTTGCTGCTGATGCGAACTTCATCCACGTCGGCTGGTGGAATGATGCCCGCCTCGACAGAACCGAATTCGCCTTCCAGAGCTTCCCGACCGCGAGCAGTGATCATCGCAGGGGACGGGGCGCCGGCTCCTGGTCCTACTGTGCGAAAAAACGCACGGCGCGTGAGCGTCATGTGATCCTCCTTAAATAGATCCTGTGTCGTTGGTGCACTTGAGTGGGCGGGGCCGATGCCGAGACCCCGGAAGAAATGGTTGGACCAGAGTCACCCGGGCCGCCGCATTTGAAGCGAGAACGGCCGTGCAGATGCATCCAATCCTTTACCTTCAGAACTACATTAACTTACACTCGATAGAGTGCCAAAGCAAGCGAAACAATGCTAGGAAACAATATTGTTGCTCGATGCGCCGCTTCTACCCAAATCATTGATTTAGTTGCGGTTTGTGGGTGCCGAGGCCAAAGGGCGTCGCGCGCGGGCTCAATCGTTCTCGCGGATGATTTTCCCGAACTGATATCCGCCCGTGCGCGGACTGGACCAGAGCCCTGCATAGCGATCGCGAAAGAACACGAGCCGGGCGGAATAGGTGCCGAGTCCCGGGATGGACGCGTCCGTAAGGCTCACAACGGGTGTGTCTCCCGCCCATAGAAGCTTGACGGGGACGGGCAAGGTCACGTCGGTCTCGCCGAACTGGAGCCGCGCGTGGAAGAGCCAGATGTCGCCGCCGACTTTTTCGACGCTCTCCACGGTGTAACGCTCGGTCGAAGCTCCGCGCTCGGAGCCGTCGACCGTGAACGAGCCCTCCAAAACGACCCCACGCATCGAGCGGGTAAACGCGCGCTCGAGCGCCTCTCGCTCCTCGGGAGCGATCGCGGCGCTACCGCGCGCATAGCCGAAAAAGTAGCAGGCACTGCCGACGAGAAGCAGCAAAATCGAGCCAAAGAGCCAACGCTTCATGTCGTCCTCCGGGCGCCATTGTTAGGACTTGGGGGCGCGCTTTGTCAAGCGCAAGGGATTGCGCCAAGATAGAAGCGTGCTGGAATCACTGAACGAGAACGAAGCGTTCGACCGTTTGCTCGACGAACCGTTTGCGGTCGTTTTCAAACACAGCGCGACGTGCGGGGTAAGCGCCCGCGCTCACGCCGAAGTCGAGAAGTTCCTGTTGGAGCACCCGGCCCGTCGCATCCATAAAGTTGAGGTTCTCGGCGCTCCGGCCGTCTCAGACTACATCGAGGAAAAGACCGGAATCCGACACGAGTCCCCGCAACTGCTCGTGCTTCGCGATGGCGAAGTCGTCTGGCATGGCTCCCATTCCCGCGTCACCGCAGAAGCGATCGAAGCCGTCGATTTCGACTAAGATAGGCGGCCATGGATGACGTGCGTGAGGAGTTCCAAGTCCTCGACGATTATCTAACCAAGCACGGTCTGAAACATTCGAAGCAGCGGGTCGTGGTGCTGGGGCATTTTCTCGATACGAGCGGTCACATGACCGTGGATGACCTCTTTCGCGTCATTCGCAGAAAGCACCCCCGCATAGGGCGAACGACGATTTACCGCGCCTTGAAAGTTTTCGTGGACGCGCAGCTCGCCGAGGCGATCGAGCTCAGGGACGGTCTCACTCGCTTCGAGCACAAATTTCTTCATGCCCATCACGATCACATGATCTGTACGGAATGCGGCACGATTCTCGAGTTCTTGAGCCCGGAAATCGAGAGGCTCCAAGATGAGATTGCCGAGGCTTACGGATTCGCGATCGAGTCGCACCGACATCAGATGTTTGGCCGCTGCCAAAAGTGTACGCGCTCGCGAAGCAGGTCAAGAAAGAAAGCGGTTGGGCGGTAGAAAGGGTTTAAACTCTTAGAGGCTCTTCACGGTCTTAGTAGCATGACTGTGAAAGGGACGCTCTTCGTTGCACTCATCCTCGCAGCCTTGCCGTCGGGGCTCGGGATGGCGGGACCGTCGGGCGATGAAGTTACGAGGGCGAGGCTCCTGCTCTCGCGTGCCACATACGGAGCGCGACCCGGCGACTTGGATGCGATTCTTGCCAAAGGCACGAAGGCTTGGCTCGAAGAGCAGCTCGAGCCCGAGCGCATCGACGACAGCGCGGTTCTGAAGAGCCTTCAGAAGCTCGAGAACCTGCAGCTATCCACGACGGAGCTGATGCGGAAATACCCGCAACCGAGCCGCGCGGAGCGTGAAGCGATGCTCAAAGCGCGAGATTCCGACGAACCGGGCGAGAGGAAGCCGCCGCCGCGCGATCGCCGCGGGCTCGTTCTGCGGGAGCTCTGGCAAGCCAAGCTCTACCGGGCGGTCCATTCCGAAAGACAGCTTCAGGAAGTCATGACTGACTTCTGGTTCAACCACTTCAATGTCTATGCGCGAAAGAACCGGAACACGCTCTTGACGCTTCCGTCCTACGAGCGCGACGTGATACGGCCTCACGCGTTGGGCCGCTTCGAGGAACTGCTCACGGCCACGGCCGAGCACCCCGCGATGCTCTTCTATCTCGACAACTGGGTGAATACGAAAGAAGGCTTTGACCCTCGCGAGGCACTGCGCGCCCAGCTCGGACGTCGCGGTGGTCGAGGGCGTCGCGCTATGCGTGACGAGGAGGAGAAAGCGCCACGGATTAGCGGCATCAACGAGAACTATGCGCGAGAGCTGATGGAGCTCCACACTTTGGGCGTGGATGGCGGCTATGAACAAAAAGATGTCGTCGAAGTGGCTCGCGCGCTCACAGGGTGGTCTGTCGTCGGCCCGCAAGCCGTGCGCGTCAAACAAAGAATCGAAGAGCGCATGGGACGAGGGAGGATGCCCGAAATGCTCCGCAAGCTCCCGGATGAAGGAAGCTTTTTCTTCAACGAGCTTGCCCATGATGATGGCGTCAAGATCATTCTCGGCGAGCGCATCGAAGAATATGGGGAACATACGGAAGATGGGGCCAGCGGGATTCACGAGGGCTATGCCGTCATCGCGCTTCTTGCTCGCCATCCGTCGACGGCGCGTTTCGTCTCGACCAAGCTCGCTCAGAAGTTCGTTTCGGATACCCCGAGAAGCGCTCTCGTAGATGACATGTCCTCGACGTTTATGCGCACACGAGGTGACATCCGCGAAGTGCTCCGCACGATGTTCTACTCGAAGCACTTCGTCGAAGACGGGATGGCAAGCGAAAAGGTCAAAACGCCGCTCGAGCTCGTCGCGAGCGCGCTGCGGGCGACGGGGGCGAAAGTGCGAGGCGCGGCTTTGGCCCGAACGGTGGCGGAGCTCGGGATGCCGCTCTACTTGTGTCAGCCTCCAACCGGCTACGACGAGCAAGCGGCGTCGTGGCTCGGAGCGGGGAGCATCCTCACGCGTATCCGTTTCGCGACCGAGCTCGCGGGCGGCCGTTTGCCCGGCACGACGCCGGGAGAGCTGCCGACGGATTTCGAAGCCTGGGCGGGCGAAGTTCTGCTCCGGCCAGAGGCGCTGCCCGTTGACGAGTCTCTCACCGCCTCTGAGCAGATGGCCTTTTTTCTATCGAGCCCAGCCTTTCAGCGCCAATAGCAAAGTGATGGAGATCGAGTGATGATGCAAAATCGATGGGATAGGCGCGAGTTCTTGAGAATGGGTGGGTCCACGCTGCTGCTGCTCGGCGGTGCGGGAGCGGGAGCGCTCGAAGCGGGGGACCGTGCAAAACCTGGCGTTCTGGTCGTATTGTTTCAGCGAGGCGCTGCCGACGCACTCCACATGGTGGTTCCCTATCGGGACAAGAGATATCGTGGGCTTCGAGGTGCTTTGGCGCTCGAAGAGCCGGGAAAAGGGGAGAGCCCAACTTTGGATCTCGGCGAAGGCTTCGCTTTCCATCCCGCGTTGGCTCCTCTCTACCCGCTTTATCGCGCGGGACAACTTGGGGTCGTTGTGAATACGGGCTCGCCGGATCCGACGCGCTCGCACTTCGACGCCCAGGACTATATGGAGTCGGGCACGCCGGGAAAGAAGTCGACGCGAGATGGCTGGTTGGCACGCGCGCTCATCGAGCTCTCAGGGCGCCAACCGTCGGGCGCCGAAGCGCCGAGCCCTTTCAACGCCGTGGCGCTGACCCCTCAAATGCCGCGCACGCTCGCGGGTGCTCGCGACACGATTGCACTCGAGGATTTTGGCTCGCTCGCTCGATCGCGCCGCGAGAGCGCTCTTGCCGAACGGCTCGCGAAACTCTACCGCGAAGACGCAAGCGCGAGCTTCGCATCCGCGGGCACCGCGGCGTCGCGAGCGGTCACATTGTTTCGCGAGCAAAACCCGCTCGCGCTGCCCCCTCGCAAGGGCGTGCGCTACCCGGGAGGGCGCGGCGAGAATCCCCTGAAACAACTGGCGCAGCTTCTCAAGTCTGGACTCGGCGTTCGCGTCGCATTCGTCGAGAGCAGTGGATGGGACACGCACTTCCGGCAAGGCGCGGCCACGGGATCGATGGCTAATCTGTTGGGTCGTCTATCGGGGTCGCTGGCGGCCTTTTACGAAGATGTGGGACCGGATGTGCCGGTGACCGTGCTGACGGTTACCGAGTTCGGGCGCACTGTTGCTGCCAACGGTGCCGGCGGCACGGATCACGGACACGGCTCGGCGATGATGGTCCTCGGCGCCGGCGTCCGGGGTGGGCGCGTTCATGGCGATTGGCTCGGACTCGAGCCGAGGAACCTCTACGAAGGTCGCGACCTTCCCGTAACGACCGATTTCCGAGACGTTTTCACCGAAGTCGCCAAGAGAGCGCTGTCGCTCGAGGATACGAGCGGACTCTTTCCGGGCTATCGCACCAAGAGGGTGGGTGTAATGGCCGATCGATCTCTCTAGGCCACTACTCGACCTGGGCTGCGAGCTCGGCAAAACGCGTGAGATAGAGCTTGAGAAGCTCAGCCGAGCCCTGCTCGAGCTCGGTAAACGTGATACCGACGCCGACGATTTCCGCTGTTGTGTCGTCACGCTTTTCCTGTTCGTTGCGCCAGACGACTCGCGCGTGGGCCCGCAGCTCGCCGAGCCGCCACGGAAGGAGCGCCCAAACATCGAGGTGAGCTCCGTCGCTGGGCGGATCGTCTATTGCGAGAAAGGCACCGGCGCGACTGAGGTTCGTGAGGAACCCTTCGCGTTTATTGCCGTAGATGTTGACCTGCGTCTTGATCACCAAGGGGCCGAAGCGTGGCGTTTTTCTGTGCTCTTTCATTGTCGTCGGTTCCGAAAGACTCGGCTGTGCTCCTGGGTCAGCGGACCTTGATTGTCCAACGAATAGCGGTCTTCGACCGAGCGTAGTTGCTCGTTTAGGGCGGCATTCTCCATCGCCATACCCGCCTGGTTGAGAAAGAGTGTGAGGCCCGCGAGATTCCCGACCGGTCCCCCTGAATTCGGGTTGTCGCACAGAACGACAGATACCGCTTCGTTATTATTCAAAATGGGTAGAAGCTCGTACACCTTGGCTCGCCCTCGATCGAAATCTGACGGCAAAGCGTTCGTGTCGTAGCTTCCGGAAGCTACTCCTCTCGAGTAGACGACTTCCGCGAAAGGGTGCACGGTCTGAAGATCGAAGGCCAAGCCCTTCACAGCTTCGGTAGCTGTTTTGATCGAGCTACCTTTGAGAAAGGCCGCGAAAGCATGCGCTCGAGGACCTTTGACACTGAATAGAACCGTACGTTCGCAATATTTGGCGCCCACACGGAGCACCATCTTTGCGATGCTCGGATTCGGGTTTCTGAGCTGCTCCGTCATGGTCTTCAAGAAATCGAACAGGACGTCGTCGTTGAGCTCCGCAAAGCTGGGCTGGTCCGCGCTTTTGTCTGCACCGGCCACGAGCTGGTGGAGCTCGTGTACGAGGATTCTTGTGAACGACTCCAAATCTGCGGCATATTCGTCGTCATCGAGCTTCGTGAGCGCGGGTTTGAACGCGACCTTACGCACGCCGAGCTTCCTCGCACGCGCGCGCGCCTCAGACGAAAGGCTCTCCGTGATGAGCATCGCGAGGCCGCGACCTTTCGTTATCTCTTCGAGTTTTCTTATGACCTCGAAACCGCCTTCGAAACTGTCACCGCTCGAGCTCGGCATCGCGACATCCGTCACGAGGACGGCGGCCGTTTCCGAATCGACGAGTTTGTTGAGCTGGTCGAGCGCTTCTTTGGCCGAGCTTGCCGCGATCACGCGACAGCCCGAACGTTTGAGCTCCGTACCGACGATGTCGAGCACTTTCGGCTCGTCGTCGACGAGGAGCACGGTGATTTCTGGACGCTCGAGCGTGCTTGCGGCGATAGGCTCGCTGTCGACATGCTTCGCCATCTCCTCGGCAGATTCGAGCAGCGACGTGCTGTCCTTGCGGGCCGTATCGAGCTCTCGCGCGAGCTCGAGCATGAGCGCTTGCGGGTCGACACCGCCCGCCACTAGGAAACGGCTGATATCCATTCCCTCGAAATGCGTCGGAGGCTCGGAGGTGAGCGTGAACTCGAACTCCCCTTCGCGAAGTGCTATGAGCTCGCGAAGCGCGATACGAATCTCGTTTTGCAGGAGGAGCGCGCGAGATTCGTTGAGCGTCATGCCCGCGAGCGGGCTCACGATCGGCGTGGCCGAGGTCGAGAAAGCACAGAGGACGACTCCGTCCTGGAACAAGACCGCGCCGCGCGCAAGCGTGCTCTCGACCTTTAGCGTTCCCGTTTTCTTCGAGAACGCGATGATCTGGAGAATCTCCAGAAGGTTCAGGTCTTCGAGACGTCCGGTCAGTGCCATGGGCGTGCGTTTTCGAGCTTTCGACAGATTTTAGGACTATGAATCCATGGTACCGTAGCGCCCCGCTATTTACACGCTTTCGCTCACCACATCCCCGGCACGAGGCGGTAGGGAACCTGCTGTGCATAGTTGCGATAGGTCTCGACCTCGCCTAGGAGACGCTCTTCGGTGATGATGCGCAACCGGACGAAAGGCACGGCCGTGAGAAGCACGGCGAGTGCCACCGGCGAGGGTTTAGATGAGAGGCACGCGAGCATCATCATGAGCTCGCCGGCGTAAGCGGGGTGGCGCATGTAGGCATAAGGTCCGCGGGAGACCACGCCGCGGAGAGCTGGAAGCACAGCAAAGTTTTCGCCGAGCGCAAGGAAGCTCGTGACGGCGATACATGCTCCTACTAAAAAGAGGACTTGGATCAGGATCGGCCATTCGGCGAGAGGTGCTGCAAGCCGGAAGGCGAGGCCCGCGAGCAGGAGGGCGGGGAGGGCCGCCATCAAAGCGCGTGGCGAGCCGACGCGGAGGACGGGAGCGCGCCGCGCGATGGCGAGCGCTACGCTCAGGTGCAGCGCCGAGACCGCGATGCGAGGTAGTGTCACCGGCCCTTCGGTCGCGGCCCATCCTAGGACCGCCCAGGACACGAGAGACAATGCGAGCAAACAGTCGAACGCCGTCTCGAGTGGTGGTTTCGCGCTCGGCTCTAGACTCGTTGATTGATTGTAAATCGGGCTAACCGGTTCAATAAATCCAGAACGACCAGTCGAACATCCAGCTAAGGAAATTGATCAGGATCAGCACGCCGATCCAAACGACCCAGCCACCCGCACCGTCGTCATCGCTCATAGCTTCGTACCCCTATTTGATTGGTTGGAAGGATTGCGGACGGGATCGGGCATTTCCATCGTAGCAAGCTTTTCCGGACTTGACTAGTTCTCGAGATGGGTGCGGTTATACTCGTCCTTGATGCAGGGTTCGGAGGCTCGGGGCGTCCGAGTGGTGTGGCTTGCGCTCGCCATCGCGGTCTTTGCCGCCGCCTTTCATCGCGCCGCAACCGTGCGCACAGCTTCGTCGTTCCACGTCGGCGAGCGGAGCACGCGTTCGCCTCAGATAGCCGAGCCAATATTCGAAGTCGGCTTCGCTTCCTCCGGGGGCACAGAAACGGTGCACAGTGCTACCGCCATCGAGATCGCCGGGGGAGACCTCCGCGCTTTCTGGTATGGGGGAAGTCGCGAAGGAGCTAAGGACGTCGCGATTTACTCCTCCGTGCTCGACGCCGAGACGGATAGATGGGGGCCGGAGCAGCAGGTGACGACTCGGGAGGAGACGCAGAAGGATTTAGCGCGCTACATCAAAAAGCTCGGAAATCCCGTGGTTGCTCGCGACCGTGAAGGGCGATTGTGGCTTTTCTACGTGAGCGTTTCCTTGGGCGGTTGGTCGGGGAGTGCGATCAATGCGCGAATGTCTATCGATGATGGGAGAACGTGGTCCCGGGCCAGCCGGCTCGTGACGTCGCCCTTTCTCAATCTGAGCACGCTCGTGAAAGGGCCGGCGATCCACTACGTCGATGGGTTGCTCGGGCTGCCCGTTTATCACGAGCTTCTCGGAAAGTTCAGCGAGCTCGTGCGTCTCGACGAAGACGCCCGGGTCGTCGGAAAAACACGACTCTCATGGGGGCACTCGTCGCTGCAGCCGGTGGTGGTTCCTTTCGATGGGGAGCGAGCCCTCGCGTTGATGCGACGAAGCGGCCGAAGCCCTCCGAGGATTCTGGCGACCGAGACCAGAGACGCTGGACGCCACTGGACGGCTCCGCGGCCGACCTCCGTGAGCAATCCGGATGCCGCGATAGCGGCACTTCGAAGCCAAGACGGTGAGCTTCTGCTGGCATTCAACGACAGCGAGCACGACCGGAGTCATTTGACCTTGGCGCTGTCGAGCGATCGTGGGCAAAGCTGGAAGAATCTCTACGTGCTCGACCCGCCCACGTCAGTCGTGGCCGGGACTACGAGATTTGCCTATCCCTGGCTCATTCAAGTCACGAATGGCGAGTTTCATCTTCTATATACGTGGAACCGAGAGCGTATCGTTCATGTGAGGTTCAACCGCGAGTGGCTTCTCCTCAATCGCTAACTGGGCTCACGGGTATCGGGCTCCTGTTCGTATGGTGCGCGCTCGCGCTCGGCCCTCGGCGAAGACCCTGGCTCGTGGGCGCCCTCGCGTTCGGGCTTTCGTGGCTGCCCGTTTCAGGAATGACGCTCGCTGGCTATATTAGGGCGGTGTCGTCCGATTTGAGCGTTACCTCCATGGCGCTCTTGACGTGCGCGATGGCTCCGCAGCTCGGGGCTTCGTCTTTGGGCTCGAGGGACGAGTGGCGATTCGTGTTCCGGCTCGTCGCGACCGGGGGGCTTTTCCTGTACCCAATGGTGCTCGGGTTGGGCCCTTTCGACCCCTACACGCTCGGATTCGCGCCGACCGGATTGCTAGCCTTGCTGGCGCTGACTGCGGGCCTCGCCTGGTGGCGGCGCTACCACGTCTGTCTGGGCGCGATCGTCCTCTCGGTTCTTGCCTTTCGGCTCGATCTGCTCGAATCCTCGAACCTTTGGGATTACCTCCTAGACCCATGGCTCGTGCTCTATGCGATTTACGATCTTCGGCCGTGGCGGCGAAATGTCCAGACGACTTGCGAAGCAGCTTCTCGACCTCGCCGAGCGCTACGGGGAAGCTCAGCGTAACGGCACCGCGATTGGTCTGAACTTCAGCCAACAGGGCTTGGGAAATCTCATCGGAGCCAGCCGCGAGATCGTGAGCCTGACCCTTAGCTCAGCGACTTCAAGCGTCGCGGAGGGGTTACGTCTTTGGGCCGACGCCTCGTCGTCCACGAAGGCGAGCTCTGTAAGTTCCTGTCCGAACTGCCCTGAATCGTTCCGAGTAGGAGCAATTGCTGGCGGTTGTAGTGACAAAGTTTGGTATCCTGCACTACGTCGTCCTTGCGGAACGTTGCCCGTCGAACGGACGATCGCTCTAACTATTCTGTAGACAAGAGTTCCCGATGGCCTATCTAATGTTGTGCGGAAGGGTATCTGGCATGACTCTTGCTGTACCACGAGCGAGTGCTTTGGAACGAAGATTTGCTTCACCAAGCTCGAGGGGTTCGAGCAAAGTGGAGAAAAACGAGCGAAGCCGCAGAGATTGCGGCCGCGAATGTCCCGGGGAGAAAAAAAATGAAGAGCAACAAAGGTTTTACTCTAATCGAGCTTCTGATCGTGGTTGCGATCATTGGCATCATCGCTGCGATCGCTATCCCGAGCTTGCTTCGGGCGCGCGTCTCGGCGAACGAAGCACAGGCGATTGG
>Ga0114950_10000730_pt1 | contig 23430 bp, 19 predicted proteins | sample N075metaG_FD_83503 | JGI IMG/M metagenome (GOLD analysis project Ga0114950, IMG submission 83503) | Deep subsurface microbial communities from Kermadec Trench to uncover new lineages of life (NeLLi) - N075 metaG | ecosystem: Environmental > Aquatic > Marine > Ocean trench > Sediment | place... | reverse complement strand
CCTCGACAAACGCCTGCGCAATCGCGCCGACACCGAGGAAACGACCCAGGAAGTCTTCATCAACATCTTCTCGTCCCTCGACTCGTTTCGGGGCGAGGCACCCTTTGCGGCCTGGGTGTTCGGACTGAGCCGCCGCACGCTGGCGGCGCGTTTCCGTCGAAAGCGCCATCCCACCGTGCCGCTTCTCGAAGAGAACGAGGAGCAGTCGTTCTCGAACCTCTCGCGCAATGGGTCGGGCGAACCGACCCCGCTCGAGAATTACGAGATGCATGAACGGGCTGCACAGCTCAGCGATGTCCTCGAACACGAGGTGACCGCGGAACAGCGGCAGCTCTTCGAAATGCACCACATTCAGTCGGTGCCGATCTCCGAGATCGCGAAGACGCTTTCGAAGTCCGAGGATTCCGTGAAGTCGGGTCTCTACCGAACGCGCAAGCTGCTGCTGCGCTGACACGCGGCGGGGCTGCGTGTTTTCTGGAGAGGGCTCGCTGATCAGCCGACGGGCTGGCTGATAAGGGCTGCTAAGGTTCGCGCGATGCCGGATTCGCCCGTCTACCGACCGCATGACGAAGCCCCTGCGATCGGCACGTTCCGTACCGCCCTGCCCTCCGCCGCCTGGGCTGGGCTCGAGACGCGCGCCTTCGAGTACGTCTCCCGGGGTGATTTCGTGCCGGGCCGGATCTACCTGCCCGAAACGCTTCGAGCGGGTCCCTCGCCACTCGTTCTGCTGGTCCACGGCACGGCTGAATCCGCCGAATCCGAATCGCTCGGTTTCTCCGCGGATTGGGTACATCGTGGCATGGCGGTCGCGACGATCGACCTCCCGCTCCACGGCCGTCGGGCGAGTCCGAAGCTCTCCGAACGGCTCTTCCAGGGAATTGGCGACCTCACGCGAGGCAGCGGAATCGATGCCGACACCCACGCCCTGGTCGAGGAATTTGCCCGCCAGTCGACCTCCGATTTGATCCGCGGGCTCGACGCGCTCTGCGCCCTTCCCGAGATCGACGCCGAGCGCGTCGGAATCGTTGGGTTGGGTGTCGGCGCGACGGTCAGCGCCTACCTGATCGCCCACGACACTCGGCCCCGCGCCTGCGTATTCGCAGGGGGAATAGGCCGCTTCGAAGACGCCGAACTCGATCCCGCAACCAGATTGGCGGCGCGGACGACGACGGACACCTGCCCGATCCTCGTGTTGGCGATCGCCAGCGATCCCGCGGTGCCCCCGGGCGCCGCGCACGCCTTCTTCGAAGATGCCCCGGAACCGAAGGACTTCGCAGAGATCTCCGGGAAAGCGGGAATGTCGTCCGGGATTCCGAAAGCCGCGTCCCAGCAAGCGGCGGATTTCCTCGATAAACATCTCATGAGCGCGCCGACCTCGCCGCCGCGCGTGTCGTGAACTCAGCTCGGCGCCCGGGCTCCGGGCGCTCCATCGCGCATCACCTCGGGATGCGCGCGGAGCACGAGCAGCGTGCCCGCCACGACGAGCGAGGGCAGGATCAAGAGGTTGAGGCCCGGAATCAGGCAAGCTGCGAACGCCACACCGCCAAATCCGATCATCGTCGGCAGCTCCGACCACAGCCAGCGGCGGCGGCGGCCGAAGGACATTCTCCTCCGATCCAGAGCAAACCCCGCATACTCGAGCGGCAAGAAGAGAATCGTGGCGACCACGAGCAACGGACCCGTCACGAGCTGGGCGCCCGGCACGCCAAACCCGACAAGCGTCAGGACCAGCCAGAGTCCAGCCAGGAATCCCAGCCGCTTGAGCTCTGCGGCGAAGCTCCCGAGCGTCTCGCTGAGCAGCCAAGACGCTTCGGATCCGGAAGCGGCCCCGGAACCGAGTACGATCGCCTCCACACGTTGCGAGAGCTGGTCGAGAAAGGGTGCACTCGCCAGGTTCGCAATCAGTAATCCTGCGATCAGCGAAACCGCGAAGCTCAGGACGACCGCGACCCAGCCCAACGACCAGAAGAGCAGCCTGCCCGGACCCACCCAGATCCAGCTCCACCATTGCGTAGCCTCGAGGGCGGGCAAGAGCACGACCCAGATCTCGTGAATCGCTTCGAGATGCGCCCAGAACAGCGCGGCGGCGCTCGCCACACCGATCATCGCAAAGAGCACCGGGACCAGCGCGAGCGGCCAGAGCAGGCGCTGCCTGCGCAAAAATCCCATGCCCTCGGCCAGCAGGCCCAAACCCTGCGCGAAACGGGAGATCACTCCGAGCAGCCCTCGCCGAGGGCCGCGATTCGAGCCAGCACCTCGTCGCGGCGTTTCTCCATCTCGTCCGCCGTGTCCGCCTCGAGATTCAAGCGCAAGACGGGCTCCGTATTCGATGCGCGAATATTGAACCACCAGGTGGGGTATCGAACGAGCAGACCGTCGAGGCGCGAGACCTCCGGCGCATCGGCGAATTCCTTCGCGATCGATTCGATCACGAAGTCGGTGTCTGCGACCCGCGAATTGATTTCACCACTGGCCGAATAACATCGAAGCGGCTCGATCAGCTCGGCGAGCGGACGACCCTCCGCGCCCAATACGTCGAGTAGCGCCACGAGGGCCGCGATTCCATCGTCCGCGACCAGATCCTTGCTGAAGCGAAAATAGAGATGGCCCGAGAGCTCTCCTGCGAAGATCGCAGCTTCCTCACGCATCTGCGCTTTCACGAAGGAATGACCGACCCGACACATCCCCGGATCGCCACCGGCGCGTTTGATCTCCTCCGCGACAACCCGGCTCGAACGCAGGTCGTAGAGGATTCGCGCACCCGGGTGTCGAGTCAGGATCCGCCGCGCGATCAGCGCCGTGGTGAGATCGGCAGAGATCGGCTCGCCCGTCCCGTCCACGAACACCGCACGATCCCCGTCGCCATCGAAGGCAACCCCGAAGTCGGCCCCCTCGCGGCGCACCGCCTCGCAGACGTCGCGCAGATTCTCGACCTTGAGCGGATCCGCCTCGTGGTTCGGAAACGTTCCATCGGGTTCGAAGTAGAGTCGGACGACTTCCACCGACAGGGCTTCGAGAACGGGTTCGAGGCCGACCGAGGCCATGCCGTTTCCGCAATCGATCGCGATCTTGAGCCGCGGCCGATGCTCGCCGACGGAGAGCGCGTGCTCGGCATAGGATGACACGATGTCGTGTTGACTCACGCCACCGCGCGCAGCCGCCTTGGGGGCGTCGGCCCGTTCGGCCACGAGTGCCTCGATCTGCTTGAGCCCACTCGCTTCACCGACCGGGATCGCGTGTTCGCGACAGATCTTGAAGCCGTTGTACTCCCCTGGATTATGCGAGGCCGTCACCATGACCCCGGCCTCGGCGTGCAACTTCTCCACGCCGAAATAGAGCATGGGCGTCGCGATCAATCCGAGGTCGAGCACGTCGGCCCCCTCGTCGCGGATCCCGTCGATCAGTGCGCCCGTGAGTTCGGGGGAGTGGATGCGCGCATCCCGCCCGACGGCGATCGGGCCGATTCCGATGAAGGACGCAACCGCTCGGCCAATCGAATACGCCTTGTTCGCATCCAGTTCGGTGGGGACGATGCCCCGGATATCGTATGCCTTGAAAAGTGCCATGGCGCTGGAGTCTAGCCTCCGACTTGAGCATTCAATGAATGCGTTGAATGAGTGGGTTCCCGCTCGTGAGGATTGAGGAGCGGAGACCCATGCCCCGCTTCGATTCGCTGCGCTTGACCCGATCTCGCCCGGGCGGCACCATCCGGGCCGATCGCGCCATTCCTGCGCGCGCGGAGATACCGATGTTCGGAATGGGACCGATGGAACTCGGGATCATCCTCGTAATCGTGGTCGTTCTCTTCGGAGCACGACGCCTACCGGAAATCGGAGCCGGCTTCGGTAAGGCGATCAAGAATTTCAAGGCCGGGATCTCGGGCGATGACGAGATCGACGTCACCCCGGAGAAAGAAAAAGTCGATCAGGGCGACAAGACCGATTCGACTTCGAGCTGAGCCGGCGTCGGGGACTGACCCGAAGCCTCGCTGACCTCTGCGGTGCTTTCCTCTGTGGCGCCTTCTTCATCCGCGGCGCTTTCCGCTTCGGGAAGCGCGAGAATCCTGGGCGTCGCCCGCAGCGCTCCGCGGCGTGATTCCCCGACTTCCAACAGCACCCGCCGCGCCTGTTTCGGCAGTTGGTCTTCGAGCACGAGGGCTTCGAAGGTGCGGACCTCACCCGGTGCCAGGGGTGTTCCACCGAGACGGCGCAAGGCCCCGGTCGTGTGCACGGCGAGAATATCCGGGGCGGCCTCCCGGAGGATCCTCTCCGCGATCGGGGCTCCCGCCTGAATCGACGGCACCGACAATCGTTCCCCCGCCGCATCCAGCAATGCGAGCTGAATCACTCCCGGCCAGATGGCCTCGCCCCCCGTATTCCGGATCTGGCCCTCGAAGCGAAGGATCGGCCCGGATCGGCTGCTCTGGACCCAACCCGACGAAATGGTCTCCGCCTGGAGAGGCCCCCGGCTCACCCTCTGTGGCGCCTGCGCCCAGTGGGCCCACTCGCTCTGCAGACCCAGAAAGAGGACGCTGCTCACCAGGGCCACGCTGATCGCCCAGCCAGCGATGCGACCGATCTGGGCGAGGGGTCCGGCAAGCATCGAGGATGAAGCGAGATCGTCGTCGTAGGCTGTCCCCCCGAGACCGTCGTCCGAGAAGAAATCGCTGACCTTGACGGGCCCCAGGGCCTGCTTGCCCGCGAAAGACCCCCTGATCCCGCCGAGCGAAGATCGTTCGGCCGCGAAATTGTCGGTGCCCACCAGATCCCATCCCTCGGGGTCCCCGAGGTCGTCGCGCGACGCCTCCTCGGGATCGATCCCGGCGTGTGCTTCCAGCGTGGCTTCCTGTTCGAGTTCCGAGGCGATCTCGCTGGCCAGATCGACCGCGACCCCAGGCTCTTCGTCTTCCATCAATTCCGAGAAGTCGTCGACCGATCCAAAACTCGACTCGTCACGCGGGGGCTCGCTCGGTTCCGAAGCGGCCGCAAGCTCCAGTTCTTGCTTTTGCTCTTGCATCGAAACCGCGCGGGTATCGGACTCCGCCGGGTTCGCGAGTTCGGGATCCCCCGGACTCGCAATCTCGAGTTCCGAATCGGATGCCCCGGTCACCAACGCAGGTTCGTCCAGGCCAGCACCGAAGTCCTCGTTCTCGCCGAAATCACTGTCCGAATCGGATCCCGCGGACGGACCATGGCTCGGCGCGTCCCCAAACTCGTCGTCTCGTTCGTCGTCGCCTTCTACGCGGATCTCCTCCGAGAACTGCCATTCCTCTTCTTCGAGATCGGGCTCCGGCACGGGCTCCGCACCCGGCAGCTCGGCCAACCCATGAAGCGTCGACGCGTTCAGGTCGGCAAGTGCGGGCGGCACTTGCCCATCCGGGGCGCTCGCCGCTTCCTCGGCGACCGCATGAACCGCCTCCGTCTGACTCGCCAACGGATTGGCCAGGAAGAAGGCGTGCTTACATTTCGAACACCGGACCCGGGCTCCGGACATCGGCAGGCGCGCTTCATCGAGCTGGAAGCTGGTCGAACATTTCTCGCAGGTGACGATCAAGTCGAAATCCCCGAGCGACACGTCGCAACCGCTCGGGGGACGATCCTCCCGAGCGTCGCCGCGACGCGAAAAACACTTGTGCAATCCAGTTCTTCGGAAGGTTTCGCACAGGGCTTGAGCCCCGCCGCGGTCGCGGGCACAGGGTCGGATAGACACCGATGGCGGCACACCGATGAGAGCGGAGAGAGCTAGAATCCATTCCCACACTAAAGGGTTTTTCACCACATGGTCCGCGTTCAGCGCACGAGTCCCATCATGCCCCCCGCTCCCCGAAGCCTGCTGGACCATCGACTGATCGTCGTGACGGGCAAGGGCGGCGTCGGGAAGACGAGTGTTTCCTGCGCGTTGGCCGAAGCCGCGAGACGAGCGGGAAAACGCGTCTTGCTCGCGGAAACGGCCCCGATCGAATCGGTGGCCTCCCGCTTCGAAGCCCATCCCGCCCCGCTCGGCTACGAAGGACGCGCGTTGCGGCCCGGCCTGCATGCGTCGCGCCTCGATCCGCACCAGGCCCTCGCCGACTACGTCCGCCTGCAGATGGGACTCGGTGCGGTTACGGACCGCATCCTCCAGACCGAGATTTTTCAGCAATTGCTCGAAGCCGCGCCGGGCTGGCGCGAGCTGATCATCCTCGGGAAGGTCTGGCACCTGGAACAGAAACGGGACGATCGTGGCGAGCCGCTCTACGACATCCTGATCGTCGACGCGCCCGCCACGGGTCACGGTCTGGCCTTCCTGGATGTTCCACGCGTCGTTCAGCAATCGGTCCGGGCCGGACCGCTCTCGCGCCATGCGAGCTGGGTCGAGCAGCTCGTTCACGATCGTGAGCGGACCCTGTTGCTCCCGGTCACCCTGCCCGAGGAATTGCCGGTGACCGAGACCGCGGAACTCATCGAGCGCGCGCGCGGTGAGATCGACATCGCGGTCGACCGGATCATCGTCAACAAACTTCCCTTGCATCCCAGCGCGGGCCTCGGCAAGGCCTTGGGCCAGATCCCGAAGGATCTCGTCTTCGAATCCCTTCCCCCCGTCGAGGATCTGCGCGCGATCGTGGACCACGCACAACACCGCGATCTGCTGGCCCGAGCCCAACGCGCACGGGTCTCCTCGCTCTGCCGATTGCCCGTCGTCGATCTGCCCGATCTGCCGGCGGGATTCAGCGCAAACTCCGGTTGGGCGGGACACGCCCACAAGCTCCTCTCGGCTCCCGTCTGGCCGGACGCCGAGATCGAAGAGGGCTCCGCCGCATGAGCCCCCACGACCGTGCAGGAGGCCTCGAAGAAGGCCTCGCCACATCCCGCGTCCTCGTATGCGCGGGCACCGGCGGTGTCGGAAAGACGACCATCGCCGCGGCCCTCGGCCTGCAGGCGGCTGCGCTCGGACGCCACACCCTGATCCTCACGATCGATCCAGCGCGACGCCTGGCCGATGCCCTGGGCCTCGCGAACCTGGGCTCGGTACCCACGCCCGTCGAACTGAAGGGCGCCGGAATGCCCGGCGACGAACGCTCCCGCGGCCGACTCGATGCCATGATGCTCGATCCGAAGCCGACCTTCGATCGGCTCGTCACGAGCCTCACGCCGGACAAAGCGGCGCGTGAACGCATTCTCGACAATCGTATCTACCGCCACCTCTCCGAGGCGCTGGCCGGAAGCGCCGAATACGCTGCGATGGAGCAGGTCCACGAAGCGGTCGAGTCCGGGCACTACGACCTCGTCATCGTCGATACGCCGCCTTCGAGTCACGCCCTCGATTTTCTGCGTGCCCCGCGGCGCCTTCGCGATTTTCTCGAGAGCCGATTCGTCAAGGCGCTGGTCCAGCCCGCAATGCACGCCAGTCGATTCGGTTTCCGGATCTTTGGCCGCTCCTTGCACCGCATGATCGGCCTGCTCGACCGGCTCGCGGGGGTTGGCTTCCTGGATGACTTGACGGAGTTTCTCAGCGCGATCGACGGGCTCTCCGAAGGCTTTCGAGAACGGGCGACGCGAGTCGAGGACGTTCTATTGGGTGACCACGCGAGCTTCGTACTCGTCTGCGCAGTCACCTCGAATTCCGAGCCCGACACCCTCGAATTCCTGAAGCAGCTCGACGATCTCGGCGTCCACCTGGCCGCGGTGATCGTGAATCGTGTGCGGCCCTGGCCACTCGAGGAGTCCGCCGGGGACTGGCGCGCACGAACCACCTCCGAGGCGCTGGCGCGCGATGGCAGGACCCTGCACGCGGCATTCGATGCCGTCGCCTCGGCCGACGCCAGCGGGCGAAACGGCGATTCCGGAGCGGAGCGCCACGTCAGGGACCTCATCGAGGCGGTGCAGGAGACGGCCCAGGTATGCGAAAACGCCGATCAGACGATTTGGCGACTGAGCGCGAGCGCAGCAGAACACGGGGTGCGCTGTCATACGGTGCCCGAGCTCGCCGACGACGTGGACCGCCTCGAGGGCCTGCTCGAGATCGGGAATGCGCTTTGCGGAACGAAACCTCTCGTGCCGGAGTCGTCTTTCGAGGAATCCGTGTGAGCGAGGAATCCGTGTGAGCGAGGAATCGACGTGAGCGACGAGCTCGAGCAGGGGCTGCGGCGTGCGCGCGAACACCTGGGGCGCGCCACGCTCGAGATGGTCGAGGCGGCTCGCGCGCTGCTCGATGCCTCTCTGCGGGCGACGGGGCTCCACTCGGTCGCCCCGGATTCGCTGGCGGGTGAGATCGGACGAAATCTCGATGCCCTGCTTTCTTCACTGCGGGCGGGCGGGCCCTTTCAGTTGCCCTCGGCCCTCGCCGACCCGCTTTCGGAAGCCCTCGAGGCGGAGATCGAGCGCTGGGAAGCGCGCTCCAAAACGGATGTCGACGCGCGACCGGTGCTGCGTGCGTTTCTCGGACTGCGCGAGCTCCTCTGGGAGTTGGGCCTTCGGCCGCCGGCCGAACCGCGATCGCCCCACGCAACGAAGCCGCGAGATCCCGCGCAGCCCGCTTCGGGTGAGCCCGCAAAATCCCGCGTCCAGCGCTTCGACGTCGAGGGCTGAGTATCCGGGCGGCCTCGCGACCACCCCCATGGAGAATGCGGGCTAGACTTGCAGCATGGCAATCCTGATCAAGCGCTATGCCAATCGCAAGCTCTACAACACCGAGACCAGCCGGTACATCACACTGAAGGGAATCGCGAAGCTTCTCGAAGAAGGCCAGGAAGTTCGCGTGATCGACAAGCAGACCGGAGAAGACATCACGCAGGTCGCGCTGTCCCAGATCCTGGTCGATAACCAGCGCGCCAAGAAGGATCCGTCCGACACCTTGTTGACCCAGATCCTCTCGCGCGGTGGCGATGCGCTCTACGGTGCGATCAAGAAGAGCGTCGACGAGGCCAACTACGGACTGGGTGATTTCCAGGATCGATTCCGACATTTCGTGACTCAATCCGATTCAGCCGCCCGGGGCGGGAAGGGCTTCGCCTGGACTCCGCGGGCGGACGGAGAGGGCCGATCACCATTTTCCTCCGACTCGTCGAGTTCGCGGAACACGGCGAGCGGGGGCCACGAAACTCGTCAGCAAGCCGAGAATGACGATTCCGACTCCGGCTCGAACTCGACCGGCCGAGGGGCCTGGCCGCGGATGGGCGGACTTCCGGACATCCGCGAGGCCATCCGTCACGCCGTTGCCAAGGAACTCGACGCGCACGATCTCCCACGCAATCGGGACATCGAAACGTTGAACCAGAATCTCATGCGTGTCGCCGAAGCCGTCGAGCGTCTCGAATCCGTACTGCGCGAACGCGACCCGGCTGACGACTAACATCGAGATCTTCCCGAACACCCTCTCGGCCAGCCTCTCGGTCGGCCCCAGAAGACCCGCAGAGATCCCATGTCCACGCCCTTGATCGAGATCGTCGAAGACGCGCGTTATCAAAGCCATCGGGGCCCTGACGGTCATCCCGAGCGCCCCGAACGCCTGGTTGCGATCGGCGAAGCGATCGACGGCTTTCGTGATCGAACGCGAATCGTCGTGCCCCGGCCCGCCTCAGAGGAAGAGATCCTTCGCGTCCACGAGCCAGGCATGTTCGAAGCGTTGGAGTCGACGCGCGGACAGACACCCGGCCAGATCGACGCGGACACCTACTTCGCAGCCTCGAGTTTCGATGTCGCGTGTCTCGCCGCGGGCGGAACCGTAGACCTCGCGCTGCGAGTCCTGTCGGGAGAAGTCGCTCGCGGTTTTGCCGCTGTCCGCCCGCCGGGACATCACGCGGAAGCCAGCCGATCGATGGGCTTCTGCCTTTTCAACAATATCGCGGTCGCGGTCCGAGCACTGCAAGCCGAAGGCAGCTCCCCGCGCATCCTCGTCTTTGACTGGGACGTCCATCACGGCAACGGCACTCAGCACTCCTTCCAGTCCGATCCCAATGTCCTCTACATTTCGACGCATCAATTCCCCTTCTACCCGGGAACGGGTGACTTCACGGAAGACGGTGAAGGGCGCGGCCTCGGAACGACGCTGAACATCCCGATGCCAGCCGGTTGTGGCGATACCGAATATATGGGTGTCGTCGAACGCCTCGTGGTCCCCGCAGCCCTTGGCTTCGCGCCGGATATCATCCTCGTGTCCTGCGGATTCGACGCGCATCGCGACGATCCGCTCGCGTCGATGGAAGTGAGCCTCGAGGGCTATCGCGCGATGGCTTCGACGATGCGATCCCTGGCCGACACCTTGTGCGAGGGACGGCTCGTGCATGTCCTCGAAGGCGGATACGCCCTGAGCGGCCTCCGCGAGGGTGTTCAGGCGGTGCTCGAATCGCTGACGTGCAAAGACGAGCGAAGGGAATTCGGAACCGGGAACGGGCCGCGCAACCTCGAACCCGGTTCGCTTTTGAAGGCCATCGTCGACCCGGTCTGCGAGGTTCACGGTCGGCGAATCCCGAACCTCGGAGCGCGCTGATTCCTCGAACCCCGGCATGTCGGCGCAACCGCTAGCGCCGGCGCCATCCCGAAGCGCCGTTTGCGAGACCATCCCGGGGACGCCGATCGCGGATCCATTCGCCGGCGGGGGCCCGCCCCGACCTAACCCGGTCATCGGTGGGACGCCGCCCCACCGGATCAGGCGGACGTTTTCGCCTGGTTATCGACTCGCGCGTGCAAACCGGCGAATAATTGATCCGGAACCCAAAAAAAAACGCGTGGCAGACTGATTTTGCCTTGCACCGGTGGGACAAAGTGGGATAGAAATATACCCAAGTGGGGAATGGTGGGATGTTCTTCCAAGGGTCCTTTCCAGAAAGAGCACCACAGCGGCTTCCCGAACGAATCCGAAGCGGGCATCTCACCAGACCGGGGCAGAGCGTAGCAGCGATGGCCTTCATAAAAGACAGCGAGGCATTTTCAGAACGATGTTTCGCGGACGGCATGACCACACGATCGACGCCAAGGGGCGACTCAGCATTCCGCGGGTCTTCCGAGGCGAGTTAGTAGGCGGGGGGGAAAGTCCACCGATGCTGGTCAACCAGAAAGATCATCTCGCTCTATTCCCGGCCGAGGAATGGGCCAAGGAAGAGCAGGGTCTCCTCGACATGTCCAGCCTGGACCCCGACGCCCAACGCCTGCGCCGGTTTTTCGCAACGGGGTCGGTGCCCTGCCCGGTCGACACGCAGGGCCGGATTCTCGTGCCCGGCTTCTTGCGCGACCACGCAGGCCTCGAGAAGAACGTTGTCGTCGCGGGGGTGCTCGAGCGAATCGAGATCTGGAACCCGTCGCGTTTCGAAGAGAGCCAGACCACCACGGTGCACGGGCTCGAAGACATTCAACGGTCGGTGAACACGCAGAGGTCAGTGGACTCTGGACGCCGAGCGTAGATTTTTTGGGGGGACTGGAGAGCACTGCTCTCCAGGAGAGAGGTTGGGGTGTTCCCGGGGCACATAGGGTCTCCGGTGCGGTTACTGGGGGGTACGTGCCGAAGATACGTGTCCCGGGACGCCCCATCTTCTTCTCCCGATTCCTTCCATCCCGATTGTTCCGATTCGAGTCGAACCAGATCAACTCCAGGGAGACCTAGCGGTCCAAGAGACGAGAGGCGCCCCCTGTGGTGACCATGGACTACCACGAACCCGTCCTTCTCGCGCAAACCCTCGGACACCTCGATCTACAACCCGGCGCTGTCATCATCGACGGAACGCTGGGCGGCGGCGGACACGCCGCGGCGATTCTCGAGCGCACAGCGCCCGATGGAGTCTTGATCGGACTCGACCTCGACGCAGAAGCGATTCGCGAAGCGGGCGAGCGACTCGCCGGATTTGGCGAACGCGTTCGCTTGTTCAAATCCTCCTTCCGTCGCCTCGATGACATCGCGGCCGAAATCGCCCCCACGCTCATCGATGGCATCGTGCTCGACCTCGGCGTCTCCTCGCATCAACTCGACGCCCCGGAGCGGGGCTTTCGCTTCGGCACGGCAGGCCCTGGCCACATCCCGCAGGACAGCAGCGCCGTCGTGAAGGAAATCCCGCTCGACATGCGCATGGATGGACAGGGCGATCGCCCACCGGCGGCCGCGCTGCTCGCCACCTGGAGTGCCGAAGAACTCGAGAAGACCTTCTCCGAGTACGGCCAGCTGCCCGGCTCCCGCCGGCTCGCCAAGGCGATCGTTGCCCGGCGTGAAAGCGCGCCCTTCGAATATGCCGCGGACCTCGTCGATCTGATTCGCAGGCTCGGGATCGGGCGCGGACGAAGACATAACCCGGCGACCCTGGTCTTCCAAGCACTCCGGATCGCAGTCAACGACGAACTCGTCGCCCTCGAAGAGGGGCTCCAGGCCGCGATCCGCGTACTTCGGCCCGGTGGCCGACTCGTCGTCATCGCCTACCACAGCCTCGAGGACCGCCTGGTCAAACGGACCTTCCGGTCGGCAGCCAAGGGCTGCACGTGTCCGCCCGAGTGGCCGGCTTGTCGCTGCGACATCAAGCCGACCCTCGAGCTGCTGACGCGGCGGCCGATCGTGCCTTCCGAAGACGAGATCGCGACCAATCCCCGCGCACGCTCGGCGCGCCTACGGGCCGCGACAAGACTGGAGGCCGCGTGAGCGCATCGACCGCGATCGATCGAATTCGACACCGCACGGCGACTCGCGGCAAGCGCAGCGAGACCCCGCACCGGAAGCGCGACCTGATCGGAGTCGATTTCGCCCGTTTTGCGACGAGCCAGCCGTCGGGTGCGCTGCTGCCCCTTCTCATGCTCTCGCTAATCGTCGCGCTCGGCGTGGCCTCCCTGCGAATCGATCTGATTCGGACACGTTATGCGCTCGCGACCGCGACGGCCGACGAGAAACGGTTGATCGAAGAGCAGCACGCGCTGATCGTCGAGAAGCTACAGGGGCGCGACCCGGTCGAACTCGCCGTACTCGCCCGTGAACGCGGATTTCGGCCGGCAAATGCCGCGCGTTCGGTGGCGGATCCGATGCCGCTCGCCAATCTGATGACCTCGGGGCTCGAATCCGGCTTCCCGCCCGCGGTGTCGGCCGCACCGCCTGGCGCGAACTCGGGCGGGATCGTCCGGAAAGGGGCACGATGAGGTCCCCGGCCCTCGACTCCGCGTCGCGCCGGATCGCGGGGGTACGCCTTGGCGGTCTCGCGATCGCCCTTCTGCTCGCCGGCCGCGCAGGCCATTTGACCGTCGCACACACCCGCGCCCGCGACCTCTATGAACGTCAGATCCAGACGGAACAGCGACTCTCCGCTGCGCGCGGAACGATCTTCGATCGCGGCGGTCGAGAACTGGCCATCACGACCGAAGCCGCTTCGATCTACGCGCTGCCGCGTCTCGTCGAAGATCGAAAAGCGACTGCCCGGGCACTGGCCGGAGCCCTCGACCTCGACCTCGACCATGTCGCCCGCCGACTCACGGCCCACGAAGGCTTCACCTACATCGCCCGCTGGGTCGAGCCCGCCCACGCCGAGCGCGTGCGGGCGCTCGCACTCACCGGGATTGGGATCGATCGCGAACCCCGCCGCTCGTATCCCGCGGACGAACTCGCCGCCCCGCTTCTGGGCTTTGCGAATATCGACGGACACGGCGTTCGCGGGATCGAGGAGCTCGAGAACGACTGGCTGACGGGCCGGCCCCGACGTGTACGGGTCGAACGCGATGCCCGCGGCCGAGCACTCGCCTTGCATTCGACGGATCCGCGCGACGTAGAGGGCGGCGATGTCGCCTTGACGCTCGATGCCGTCATGCAGGGTGCGGCCGAGGCCGCACTTCTCGAAGCGGTCGAGCGGCACGGTGCGATCGGTGGACTCGTCCTCACCCTCGACCCGAAGAATGGCGATCTGCTCACCCTGGCCGAAGCCCCGGGCTTCGACCCGAATCACTTCCGGCGCCTCGACTTTCACGAGACCCGCGCCCGCGCGTTCTCCGACATCGTCGAAGCGGGATCGATCATGAAGGCTTTCCTCGTCGCTGCAGCACTCGATGCCCGACTCATCGAACCGGACCAGCTCTTCGATACGAAGGAGGGCTTTGTCCGGGTGCGGGGCAAGACCATCCGCGACCGCCGGCCCTTCGGCATCGTCACGCCCACCGATATCCTGCGTCTCTCGAGCAATGTCGGGGCCGTCCTCATCGCCCAGGCGATGGGGCGTGAGCTCCAATACGAAGGACTGCTTCGCTTCGGCTTCGGGTCGCGTTCGCGTTCGCGCTTTCCCCTCGAAGCAGCAGGACTCGTTCGCGACTGGCAGGCATGGCAGCCAGTCGATCAGGCCACGATTTCCTTTGGCCAGGGCATCTCGGTCACTGGAATCCAGCTCGTATCGGCGCTCGGGTCGCTTGCCAATGATGGCATACGCATGGAACCACGGCTGGTGCTCGCCCGGCGACGGAACGGCGGTGCGTGGCAGACGACGGATGTTCGCGCACACGGTCGATCCGTATCCGCACGCGCCGCACGCCTAACACTGGACATGATGCAGACCGTGGTCAGCGCCGAAGGAACCGGTCGCCTCGCCGGCCTCAAGGGTGTCCCCGTCGCGGGCAAGACGGGAACGGCCCAGAAACTCGACGTCGAACTCGCCACCTACTCCAAGGACCGATACGTCGCCTGGTTCATGGGCGTCGTGCCCGCCGATGACCCCGAGCTCGCGATCGTCGTCGCCCTCGACGAACCGTCGGGTCGGATACATAGCGGGGGCGGCGTCGCGGCTCCGCTCTTCGCTCGCGTCGCCGCAGCCCAGCTCGCCCGTCGCGGCATCGTGACCGAGCCCCAGCCCTTCCCGGCCGCACCGCTGCCCGTACTCACGGTCGAGACGAAGCTGGACGCGAAGCCCAGGACGGTGCCGAAGCCCCCCCGCCAAGACGAGCCCGAAACTCGACGGATCGCGCACGCCCTCCCCCGCACGCTCACAGCGGCCCCCGCACGGACCGTAGACACTCGAATCAAGCCGCCTCGTGCGGCTGTAGCGGCCCCCCCGGCCGGTCCCGCCGTTTACGAGACGGCGGGACCCTCCCCCTTTTTCGCGACCTTCGACGTCGCCTTCGTTCCCGATTTCCACGGTACGACCATGGCACTCGCTCGGCGCATGGCGCAGACCGAATCCCTCGACATAACGACCCGTGGAGCCATCGAGGGCCGAGTGGTGTCCCAATTCCCGGTACCCGGCACGGTGCTCGACGGCGGCGACAGAACGGTTCGTCTCCGCTTCGAGCCTCGCGAGGCGCGTGCAGCGCGGCGGGAGGAGGGATGATGCGACTTTCTTCGCTGCTCGCAGCGCTTCCGAAGGCGCTCGAAGCGATCGAGTGGCAGCGCTCGACGCCGAGCGACGACCCGACGATCCGCGGGATTCGCTACGACTCACGCAAGGTGTCCCCCGGCGACCTCTTCGTCGCGGTGCGTGGCACGAACTCGGACGGTCATGACTTCCTCGATCGTGCGGTCGCGCTGGGTGCCGCGGCCTTGCTCGTCGAAGAAATTCCGGACGCGTCGATCCGGCAGGACGTGCCGACGGTCCGCGTCCCCGACGCTCGCCGTGCGCTTGCCCCGATCGCTGCGCGATTCTTCGGCCATCCGGCGAGTGAACTCAGCCTGATAGGCGTCACCGGCACGAACGGCAAGACCAGCACCTCGTATCTCGTTGAATCGATCCTCAGCCAGGCGGGACAGCGCGTCGGCCTGGTGGGTACGATCGAGATTCGTTATGCCGGCGAGCGCGAAGTCGCCGTCAACACGACGCCTGAGAGCCTCGATCTTCAGCGCACCCTCCGGGCAATGCGCACCGAACAGATCGACTCCGTAGTGATGGAAGTCTCTTCCCACGGCCTCGAACTCGGTCGTGTGGTGGGCTGCGCGTTCCGCGTCGCGGCTTTTACGAATCTGTCCCAGGACCATCTCGATTTCCACGGGAACATGGACGCCTATCTCGCGTCGAAGGCCCGACTCTTTCGCGATCACCTCGCGCCCGGCGCCATCGCCGTCGTGAATATCGACGATCCGGCATCCGAGAAGATGATCGAGATCGCGCGCGAGGCCGGAGCGGAGATCCTGCGGGTCGGCCGAGGTCGCGACGCATGCGCTGAGCTTCGGCTCGTCGCGAGCACGATCAGCCTCGACGGAACCCGCGCCACGCTCGAGGACGAGAACGGTTCATTCGAGGTCGCGCTCCCGCTGATTGGTGATTTCAATCTGGAAAATCTACTCGTGGCCGCCGGTATCGGACGTGCCCTCGGAATCCAGGGCGCGGTGATCGCCGCCGGCGTCGCGTCCTGTCGCCAGGTCCCCGGCCGCATGGAACGCGTGATCGGAACCGGCCGCGATGAGCCGACCGTGCTCGTCGATTACGCGCACACGCCGGACGCGGTCGAGAAACTGCTTCGCGCGGTGCGCCCGCTCTGTAAGGGTCGCTTGATCGCTGTTTTTGGCTGCGGCGGCGATCGTGACCGGGCCAAGCGGCCCCTGATGGCTGAGGCCGTCGCGGCGCATGCGGATCGCGCCATCGCCACCAGCGACAACCCGCGCACGGAAGATCCAGTCGCGATTCTCGCGGACGTCGAAGTCGGCCTGAAATCCCTCGTCTGCGTCGAACCGGAGGCGCTCCTCTCCCCAGGCCAGGAGCAGGACGACAGGGCGCGCTACTGCGTACTCCTCGACCGTCGCGAAGCCATCGATCGCGCGATCCTCGACGCGGATGCGAATGACACCGTCGTTCTCGCCGGCAAGGGACACGAGGACTATCAGATTCTCGGTCATGAGAAATTCCCCTTCGACGATCGCATCGAAGCGCGTCGGGCACTCCTCGCGCGCACGTCGGAGGGAGATGAATGAGCCTCCCCGCCTCGGTAGAGCAGCTCTGCGCATGGACCGGGGGCAGCCTCCTGCGTGGCCGTCCGGACCAGACCTTCAGCGGCACGAAGATCGACAGTCGGGAAGTCGGCGCCCGCGAACTCTTCGTGGCGATCGTGGGTCCCAATCACGATGCCCACCAATTCCTCGGCAACGTGCTGCTGGCGGGCGCCGCCGGCGCGTTGGTCCAATCCGATCGAATCGATGACACGCTTCCCCGGAGTGACGGATTTCTCGTTCACGTCGAGGATACGACACGAGCACTCGCCGACCTGGCACGCGGCCATCGACAATCCTTCGAGGGACCGCTCATCGGAATCACCGGCAGTAATGGCAAGACCACGACGAAGGAGCTCTGCGCCGGAATCCTTGCCGGAGTCGGCCCAACCCTCTCCACCCTCGGCAACCTGAATAACAACTTCGGGGTGCCTCTCACGCTCCTCCGACGCGAAGAAAGCGACATCCACGCAATCATCGAAATGGGCATGAACCATCGCGGTGAGATCGCTGATCTCGCAGCGATCGCAGCACCCACCATCGGCGTCCTCACGAACGTCGGGAGTGCACACATCGAATTTCTCGGCAGTCGCGACACGATCGCGCAGGAGAAAGGAGATCTTCTGGCGGCGATTCCGGCGGACGGTACGGCCATCGTCGGTCGCGACGACCCGCTCGCCTTCGCCCAGTCCGAACGAACGCAGGCCCGGGTCCTGAGTTTCGGGCGCGACCCCCGGTCCGACCTGCGCGCGAGCTCCGTCCGCTTTCTCGCAGAAGGCGCGTACCGATTCGATCTCGAGACGCCCTTCGGTCGCGGCGAGATCCGCGTACCCGGCTTGTCCGAGACGATCGTCGAAAATGCGCTCGCAGCGGCCGGAGGCGCGCTGGCGGCCGGCGCCACCCTCGAGGCGGTCGCGACCGGTCTCGCGAGCCACCCGGGCGTCCCGGGGCGCATGCAGCCGCGTGCCTTCCCGAACGACGTACTCGTGATCGACGACAGTTATAATGCGAACCCCCAGAGCATGCGCAGCGCCCTCGAAACCCTTGCGCGACTCGCTTCGAGCAATCGACGCTTCGCAGTCCTCGGCCCGATGGGAGAGCTCGGGGAGGCCGCCGACGAAGCACATCTCGACGTCGGCCGACTCGCGGGCTCGCTCGAGCTCGACGGTCTATTCCTGCTCGGACCCTCCGCAGATCTCATCGCGAAGGGCGCCCGCGAATCAGGCCTCGTCGAGAGCCGAATCCATATCGAAGAAAATCACGCATCGCTCGCACATACGCTCCAGACCCAGCTTTCGAAGGGTGATCGCGTGCTCGTGAAGGGCTCGCGCGCGGCGCGCATGGAACGGGTGATCGAATTGCTCGAAGAGGGCAACACATAATGCTGTACCACTTTCTCTATCCTCTCGCCGACACCTTCAGTGGACTGAACGTCGTTCGATACATCACATTCCGAACTGCGGCAGCGACGCTGACGGCGCTCTTCATCTCGTTCATCGTGGGCCCCTGGCTGATTCGCCGTCTCGCCGCGCTTCGAGTGGGTCAGCCGATCCGCGAGATCGGTCCGGATCACGCCGCCAAGGCGGGCACGCCGACGATGGGTGGCCTGTTGATCCTGCTCTCGCTGATCATCTCGGTCCTGCTCTGGACCGATCTGACCAACTCCTTCGTTTGGATCGTGCTCGGACTGACGACGGGCTACGGCGTGCTCGGCTTCATCGACGACTACTACAAGGTCGTACGGGGCAACAGTGACGGCATCTCTTCACGCACGAAGATCTTCTGGCAGGTCGTCATGGCGTTCGGTGTTGCCATTGCGATCTACACGAGCCCGGCCTTCGACTCCGAGCTCGCGGTCCCCTTCTTCAAGAATTTCACGCCGAATATCGGCTGGCTCTACGTCCCGCTGGCGACGTTCATCATAGTCGCCGCCTCGAATGGCGTGAATCTGACCGATGGCCTCGACGGCCTGGCCATCGGTCCCGTGATGATCTCCGCCGGGACATTCCTGATCCTCGCGTACGCCGCCGGTCACGCGGGCATCGCCGAATATCTCCAGATCAAGAACGTCCCGGGTGCAGGCCAGCTCGCCATCATCTGCGGCGCACTCGTCGGCGGCGGCCTGGGTTTCCTGTGGTTCAACGCCTCGCCCGCAGAGCTCTTCATGGGCGACGTCGGTTCTCTCGCATTGGGCGGGGCGCTCGGCACGATCGCCGTCTTGATCCGCCAGGAGATCCTGCTGGCCGTGGTCGGCGGCATTTTCGTGATCGAAGCGCTTTCCGTGATCATCCAGGTGATTTCGTTCAAGCTGACCGGAAAACGCGTCTTCCGGATGGCTCCGATCCACCACCATTTCGAACAGCTTGGCTGGCCCGAGCAGAAGATCGTCGTCCGTTTCTGGATCGTATCGATCATCCTCGGCCTCGTCGCGCTTTCGTCACTCAAGCTGCGCTGAACAAGCCCACGCCCGACGCGACACGGGCTGCGGTAGAAGAGAGTTGATCCATGGAGTTCGCGGGACAAAGCGTCCTCGTGCTAGGCGCTGGCGTTTCTGGACGCTCGGCGGCGCATTTTCTCGCCGAACGGGGCGCTCGCGTCACGCTTGCGGACGAACGCCCGGCCGATTCGATCGCGGGGCGGGATGATCTTGCGACCGGGATCGAAATCCTCTTTGGACAGCCCTTCCCCGAACTCGCCCCCTTCGATCTCGTCGTCCCCAGCCCGGGCATTCCCGCCGCGCGCTGGGCCGGGCGTGCCGGACGCGTCTGGGGCGACATCGAACTCTGCTTTCGCACCCTGCCGGTGCCGATCATCGCGGTGACCGGAACCAATGGAAAATCGACGGTCGTACGTCTCATCGAGGCGATGGCGAGAGCGGCGGGATTGCGGGCCTGCGCCGCCGGCAATCTGGGGATCCCCGCGCTCGACCTCGTGGGCCAGGCCCTCGACCTCGCGATCCTCGAAGTCTCGTCCTTTCAACTCGAGAGCGTCGACGCCTTCCGCCCACGAACCGCTGTGCTGCTCAACCTCTCGCCCGACCACCTCGATCGCCACGGGGATCTCGCGGGCTATCACGCCGCCAAGGCGCGGATCTTCGCTCGCCAGGGCGCGGGCGATTCCGCCGTCCTGAATGGAGACGATCCGCAAGTGGCCGGCATCCGGCTCCCGGATGACGTCGAGCGGCTCGAATTCCGGCGCCACAAGCTCTCTTCGGCGGGTGCCTGGCTCGACGGCCGGAACGCGATCGTGCGACGTCGCAATCGATCGCAGAGCGTCCCGCTCGAGGACGCGCCCGCACTCGCGCATCAGGACGACAACCTGCTCGCGGCGCTCCTGGCGCTCGCGACCCTCGACGTCGATCTCGTGGCTGCCTCTGGCGCCCTGGCCAGCTTCGAGGGCCTGCCCCATCGCTGCCAACCCGTCGCGCAGATCGACGGCGTGCGGTACGTCGACGATTCGAAGGCAACGAATCTCGGAGCGGCCGCTCGCTCCCTCGAAGCCTTGCCGGGACCCATCGTGTGGATTGCCGGCGGCCGACACAAGGGAGGCGATCTAGCGGCGTTGGCCGAGAGTGCTTCGGGCCGCGTTCGATGTGCGCTGTTGATCGGTGAGGCGGCCGGCGTGCTCGAAGAAGCCCTCGGCGACTCGGTCCGATGCGAACGCGTCGGCGATCTCGCCAAGGCGGTCGAACGCGCGGCTGCGATCGCCGTGCGAGGCGACCTCGTTCTGCTGGCGCCCGCCTGCGCGAGCTTCGACCAATTCGACAGCTTCGAAGATCGCGGACGGCAGTTCCAGGTCGCCGTGAACACGCTCGCCTCTTCTGCCGCAACGCCTCCACCCCGGAAGCAGGGCACAGGCCGAAAAGGAGGTCGCACATGAGTCGAAATAAGGATCCACAAGCGCCGGCGACAATCGACCCCGGCATCGCCATTGCCACGGGTCTCCTGATCGGGACGGGCGTCGTCATGAGCTACAGCGCGACCGCCGCGCTCGCGCTCGACGCCCGCTTTCCGCCGCTCTTCTTCAACCATCTATCGGGACTCTGCCTGGGCCTCGTCGCAGCCGCCGGCGCCTATGCCATGCCGTCGGCGCTACTCCGCCGACTCGCCCTGCCAATTTGGGGACTCACGGTCGCGCTACTCGTCGCGACGATTCTGTTCGGAATCGAGGTCAACGGCGCCCAGCGCTGGCTGGCACTTCCCGGACTGCGCTTCCAACCGGGTGAACTCGCCAAATGTGCGACGCTGATCGCCGTCGCGGCCTGGCTCTCGCGCAAGGACGACCGTCGCGAGATCTCGACACGCCGTTCGGTCCAGGCGGCGGGACTCGCTCTGCTTCCGGCGGCGCTGCTCCTGCTCCAGCCCGACCTCGGAAACGCCGTCGTGCTCGTCGTCCTCACAGCTGGCCTGCTCTTCATCGCCGGAACACCCTGGCCACGCTTCGTCCTGCCGGGAATTGCCGGCATCGTAGTTGTCGGTGTCTACGTCGCCAGCAATGCGTATGCGTGGCGCCGCATCATGGGTTTCCTCGACCCCTTCCGCGAAGCACAGGGCGCTGGCTGGCAACTCGTCCAGTCCTATGTCGCATTCGGACAGGGCGGTCTGTTAGGCCAGGGCCTCGGCAACAGCCGACAGAAGCTCGAATATCTCCCCGAGGTTCATACCGACTTCGTGCTTGCCTTGATCGCCGAGGAACTCGGTTTGATCGGCGTCCTCTTCGTGCTGGGCGCTTTCGCGGCGCTGTGGGTCGCGGGCACGCGAGCGGCCCGACGCGCAACGGACCGATTCGATCTCCTATGCGCCTTCGGCATGGTGACCCTGCTGACCGTGCCGGCATTCCTGAACGCATCGGTCGTGATGGGCCTGGTGCCGACAAAAGGGCTCACCCTACCCTTCCTCTCCTACGGCCGAACATCGCTCGTCGTGAGCTGCTTCGCCCTCGGCATCCTGCTCGCCGTCGCGCGTCGTCATGCGCCCCCATCGGCCAATCCGAATAGGGAGGGCCCATGGTGAAACGCTGGGTCATCGCCGGCGGCGGTACGGGCGGCCATGTCACCCCGGCCCTCGCACTCGGCGAAGCGCTTCGGCAGCGCGGCGACGAGGTCCTCTTCATCGGCTCGGCGCGCGGCCTCGAATCGCGCCTCGTTCCCGATGCGGGCTTCGACCTCGAAATCCTTCCGAGCGAGCAGGTGATGGGCCGCAACCTGATCGGCCGTGTCCGGGGGGCCCTCTCGATCCTGCGCAGCGTGGGCACGGCGTGCCGCGTCCTGCGTCGCTTCGATGCCGGGGCGGTGATCTCCGTCGGGGGCTATGCCGCGATGCCCGCGGCGCTCGCGGCACGCCTCACGCGCCGGCCGCTCTTCCTCGTCGAACCCAACGCGATCCCCGGTCGAGTCAACCGGCTCACCGCTCGCTTCGCCCGGACCGTCTTCGTCGGATTCGAATCGACCCGCGGCAACCTGCCCGACCGCACCGAGAGCGTCTGCGTCGGCGTCCCGTTACGCCGAGCCCTGTATCGCGCATTCGAGGACCGCGCCGAAAAAGGTGTGCCCTCGCCCCCCCTCCGCGTTTTCGTCTTCGGCGGCAGCCAGGGTGCGCACCAACTCAACGAATGCGTTCCGGAGGCCCTCTCGCGGCTGCGAAAGAAATCCGTCGAGGTCTTTCATCAGGCGGGGGAGGTCGATCGGGCGGCCGTCACGGACCATTATGCAGAGCTGGGGTTGTCGGCGGAAGTCGTCGCGTTCGAGCATGACATGCCGAAGCGCTACGCGTGGGCGGATCTCGCAATCTGTCGCGCCGGCGCGCTCACCGTGGCCGAGCTGGCGCTGGCCGGAATGCCCGCGCTGCTCGTCCCCTATCCCTTCGCGGCCGACGATCATCAGGCCGCGAACGCACGCGCGCTCGAAGAAGCCGGCGCGGCTAAGCGCCTCGATGCGCGGCCGCTCGACCGCAACGCCCTCGCCCAGGCGGTCGCCGAACTCGTCACGACCCCCGGTCGGCTCGTGCTCATGCGCGAAGCGGCGGAGCGGCTTGCCCGACCGAATGCCGCGCGGGACATCATCGAATATTGCGATGCACGTCTCGAAGGACGCTCACCTCAGATCGAACCGCTCGCCCACCACGAGGAGGACACATCTTGCAGCGCGAGTTGAGCCCCCTTCATTTCGTCGGGATCGGTGGGATCGGGATGGCCGCACTCGCGGAACTCCTGCACGCCCAGGGTCTCGAGGTGTCGGGCTCGGATCTCGTCGCCGGGGCCACCTTCTTGCGCTTGCAGCAGCTCGGGATACGGGTTTCGATCGGACACGATGCCGCGAGCATCGCAGGCGCCGCCACCGTCATACGATCCTCCGCGATCGCGCAGGACAATCCCGAAATCACAGCCGCGCGAGAACGGGGCATCCCGGTGATCGACCGGGGCGCGCTGCTCGCGCAGATCCTGCAAGCCAAGGAGGCCATCGCCATCGGTGGATCCCATGGCAAGACGACGACGTCTGCGATGACCGCGCATCTGCTCGAATCCGCAGGCCTCGACCCGACGGCGTTGATCGGCGGGCGAGTCCCGCGCGCCAGCGGCGGTGCGAGCCCGGTG
>Ga0114950_10000729_pt1 | contig 23441 bp, 23 predicted proteins | sample N075metaG_FD_83503 | JGI IMG/M metagenome (GOLD analysis project Ga0114950, IMG submission 83503) | Deep subsurface microbial communities from Kermadec Trench to uncover new lineages of life (NeLLi) - N075 metaG | ecosystem: Environmental > Aquatic > Marine > Ocean trench > Sediment | place... | reverse complement strand
CGCTGACATCGCGCCCAGCCAACCGCACCGCTCCGTCCCCGGCCGCCGGATCGAAACTGACTTGCAGGTGCCGCGCGAGTTCGGCGACCCGCTCGCCATCTTCCGGATCGATGCCTCGGGCAAGTGCATCGAGACCGACGAGGCGGTACAGCGCCCCGCTGTCCAGCAAATGCCAGCCCAGCGCTGCCGCAACCTGCCGGCTGATCGTGCCCTTGCCGGAGCCCCCGGGGCCATCGATCGCGATGACCGGCACGACCGGGTCGGAAGCATCATCAGTCATCACTGTATTCCCGAATATCGAGACCGACCGAACGTGCGAGCGTCGCGAAGCCCGGCAATGAGGTCGCCACATTCGCCGTATCGCGGATCGTGACGGGCCCCTCGGCCGCCATGCCGGCGATCGCGAACGCCATCGCGACGCGATGATCGCCGCCGCTGTCGATCTCGCCGGACTGCAACGCCCCGCCGTTAATGACCGCCCCGTCCGGAAGTTCCTCGACCTCCACGCCGAGCGCGGCGAGGCCCGCGACCATGACGCCGATCCGGTCACTCTCTTTATGGCGCAGTTCCCCGGCCCCGCTGATCACGGTGCGGCCCCTGGCGAGCGCGGCCGCGATGAATACCAGCGGAAACTCGTCGATTGCCAGCGGCACCAGCTCCGGCGGCACTTCGATGCCAACCAGGTCACCGGGGCGCACGACCAGCGTGCCGATCGGCTCACCCGCTGCACCGCGATGCTCGCAAATCTCGATATTCGCGCCCATGAGTTTGAAAATCTGCAGGATGCCGGTCCGGGTCGGATTCAGGCCGACATTCTCTATGCTCAGTTCACCACCCGCGGACAATGCGCCGGCCAGCAAAAAGAACGCGGCCGAGGACAGATCGCCCGGCACTTCGATCGCCGTGCCAACCAGCCCCGCGCCGGGCTCGAGCGTGACCTGCGCTCCGCTATGCGTGATCGCTTGCCCGAAGCTGCGCAGCATGCGTTCCGTGTGATCGCGGGTCACGGCAGGCTCGGTCACCCGGGTCGGACCGTTGGCGAACAGGCCCGCGAGCAGCACCGCCGACTTCACCTGTGCGCTGGCTACCGGCATCCGGAAATCGATGCCGTGCAAGCGCTGCTCACCGGTGATATCGAGCGGCGGCTTGCCATCGCAGGTCACGATGTTCGCGCCCATTTGCCGCAACGGCGCCGCAACCCGTTCCATCGGGCGCCGCATCAACGACGCATCGCCGACCAGGCGCGTATCAATCCCCATGCCGCATAACAGACCGGTAAACAAGCGCATCGCCGTGCCGGAGTTACCGAGGTCGAGTGGCTGGTCCGGCGCGCGGAAACCGTCGCGACCGCGGCCGCTAATGCGCAGCGTCGTCGCGTCGAGTTGCTCGATCGGTACCCCCATCTGACGCAATGCCTGCATCGTCGCGAGGCAATCCTCACCCGGCAGAAACCCGGTCACCGTACTCGGACCCTCGGCAATCGCAGCGAGCAGCAAAGCGCGGTGCGAGATCGATTTATCGCCGGGCACGCACAGCGTGCCGCTGACGCGCTCGACCGGGGTGGATATCAGTGTGCAGGTCATGCTGTCGGCTTCATGGGCTGCGCGCCTCAGAGCCAACGCGGGACGAACGCATGCCCTCCAGGGTCGCGACCAGGCGTGCATTCTGTTCCGGTAGCCCCACCGTGATGCGCAAATGATTCGGCAGCCCGTAGTTGGCCACGGGGCGCACGATGATCCCGGCGCGCAACAGCGCTGTGTATAGTCCGCCCGCGGGCTCACCGACATCGACGAGCACGAAGTTACCGATCGACGGTGTGACCGAATACCCGAGCCCGGTCAATGCGCGGGTCAGGTACTCGAGCCCATCGGCATTCATGCGTCGCGCCCGGACGACGAATGCATCGGCCTCGAGCGCGGCACGGGCGGCAACCTGGGCAAGGTGATTGACGTTAAACGGTTGGCGGACACGATTCAGTAATTCGGCAAGATCAGGGTGACTGAGCGCATAGCCGATGCGCAGGCCGGCCAGAGCGTAGATCTTCGAGAACGTCCGGGTCAGCACCAGGTTTGGAAAGTCTTCCAGCCACGCACGGGTATCGGCGTAGTCGTCGCGCATCACATATTCGCCGTAGGCCTCGTCCAGCACGACGATGGTCTGTTCGGGTACGGTCTCGAGGAACGCATACAACGCGTCGCCCGCCAGCCAGGTGCCGGTCGGATTATTTGGATTGGCGATAAAAATCATCCGCGTGCGGTCACTGAGCAAGCTGCGAAACGCATCGAGATCGTGGCCGAGCGCCAGCCCGTCGCGCGGCGGCGTATCGGCCGGCAGCGATGGGGCTACCCGCGCCACCGCGTCGGCAGCCTGAACGACCAGCCGGTAAATCACGAAAGAATACTGGTCGTAGATGGCCTCGACACCCGGTTCGAGGAACGTCTCGGCCAGTAACACGAGCACATCGTTGGAGCCATTGCCGAGCGTGATCGCCTCCGGCGCCACGCCCAGCTTGCGGGACAGCGCCTGCTTGAGGTGATAGCCGCTGCCGTCCGGGTACGACGCGACTGCGTCGAGTTCGCCGCGCAACGCTTCGAGCACGGCCGGCGGCGGCCCGAGCGGGTTTTCGTTCGACGCGAGTTTGAGCGCATCGGTGATGCCGTACTCGCGTTCGAGCTCATCGTTTGGCTTGCCGGGTACATACGGCTGTAAACCGCACACGCCGTGCGCGGCCAGTTTGTCGAACACTCGCTTCCGGTCCATGTCCCGGTCCATATTACCTGCCTGGGGGCGGACGGCCCGAGGCCTACAGGATGGCCTTCGGGTACGAGCCGAGGACGCGAAACAGTTGCGTATGCACTTCGATCTGTTGCAACGCGGTCGCAACGACTTCGTCATCGACGTGTCCGTCGAGGTCGATGAAAAATACGTAATGCCACTTCTTGCGTTGCGACGGCCGCGACTCGATGCGCGTCATGTTGACGCCATTCTCGGCCAGCGGCGCAAGCAGTTTGTGCAATGCGCCGGCATCGTCGGTATCAGACGTCGACAACAGCAGCGTGGTGCGATCATCGCCGCTCGACGGGAACAACTCGCGGCCGATCACCAGGAAACGGGTGGTGTTATCGGGCCGATCCTCGATGTCCGCGATCAGTTTATCCAGCCCGTACACTTCGGCGGCCGCGTCGCCGGCGATCGCAGCCGTGCCGGCCTCATCCCGCGCCCGGCGCGCACCCTCGGCATTGCTGGCACATTCGATGAGTTCGGTATCCCCGAGGTACTCCCTGAGCCATGCGCGACACTGCGCGAGCGACTGCGGATGTGCGCATACGCGCACGATCTTATCGAGGCCGTCCATCGTGCCCAGCAGGTGCTGACGGATACGCAATTCGAGTTCGCCGCATATCTTCAGCGGTGACATCAGGAAATTATCGAGCGTGTGATTGACGGTACCCGCGGTCGAGTTTTCGATTGGCACCACGCCGAAGTCGGCTGAGCCGGCTTCGACTTCGTGAAACACCTCGTCGATCGTCGCCAGCGGCAAGGCGCGCACGGAGTGACCGAAATGCTTGTAAACCGCGGACTGCGTGAACGTACCCTCCGGCCCGAGATAGCCGATCTTCAGGGGTTCTTCCTGCGCCAGGCACGCGGACATGATCTCGCGGAACAGCCGCACCATCTCCTCGTCGGTCAGCGGCCCCTGGTTGCGCTCGACGACGGCGCGCAGGACCTGAGCCTCGCGTTCCGGCCGAAAGAAGTCGACGGCCCGGGCGTCGTCACCCTTGGTGATCGCCACCTGCTGCGCGCAACGTGCGCGGTCGCTGATCAGGGCATGAATCTGCTCGTCGATCGCATCGATCTGATCGCGCAGTTGACCGAGATTCACCGCCGGTTTCGCTGTGCCCTTTTCATCAGCCATGGTTTGCCCCCTTTGCCTTTGCTGCGAACCGCCGCGTCGTTCAGGCGCTCGCCGGCCGGCCGAGACTGCGCACGTTCAATACACCCTCGATGGCACGCAGCTTCGCCAGCGTCTCCTCGGCGACCCTGGCGTCCAGGTCGACGATGGTATACGCGAGGTCGCCGCGTGACTTGTTCAACAGATCGGCAATATTCAAGCCCGCATCGGCGATGATCGTCGACACCTGTCCAACCATGTTCGGTACATTTTCGTTCGCGATCGTCAGACGATGCGCGCCCGCGCGTGGAATATCAACTTCCGGGAAATTCACCGAGTGCCGGATAATGCCGTGCTCGAGGTAATTACGCAGGCTGTTCGCCACCATGACAGCGCAATTCGTCTCCGCCTCGTGGGTCGATGCACCCAGGTGTGGCAAGCCGATGACCTTGTCGTTACCCAGCAACTCGCGACTCGGAAAGTCGGTGACATAACCGCCGAGCTTGCCCTCCGCCAACGCACTGAGCACGGCCTCGTTATTCACGATACCGTCGCGCGAGAAATTCAGGATCACGGTGCCGTCCGGCATGAGCCCGATGCGCTCCGCGTTGATCAGGTTTTTGGTTGCCTCGACCAACGGCGTATGCACTGTCAGCATGTCGCTGCGGCCGACGAGATCGTCGAGGCTGCGCGCCTGCTCCACACCCGAAGACAATTCCCACGCACGCTGCACGGTAATCTGCGGATCGAAACCAATCACTTGCATCCCCAGGGACAATGCCGCATTGGCCACCTGAACACCGATGGCGCCGAGACCCAGGACACCGAGCGTGCGGCTCGGCAACTCGTAACCGACGAACTGCTTCTTGCCGGCTTCGACTTTCTGGTTGAGGGCCGCACCCTCATCCTCCAGCGCGTTGACATATTGCCAGGCCGGGCACAGGTTGCGCGCGGCCAGCAGCATGCCGGCGATCACCAATTCCTTGACCGCATTGGCGTTCGCACCGGGTGCATTAAAAACCGGAATACCCCGCGCCGCCAATGCATCGATCGGGATGTTGTTGACGCCGGCACCAGCGCGGGCGACGGCCAGCAGCGTTGCGGGAATTTCCATGTCGTGCATATTGAAAGAACGCAGCAATATGCCATCCGGGTGCGACATCTCGGAGGCCACTTCGTAACTGTCCCGTGGCAGGCGCCGCAGGCCCTCGACCGCAATGTTGTTCAAGGTCAGAATCTTGTACATGTTCGTGGTCCGTGAATCGTTGTCGGTGCTCGTAAAAGCAATCAGGCGTTATTGGTTTCGAACTCAGCCATGAAATCGACCAGCGCCCGAACGCCGGTTTCGGGCATGGCGTTGTAGATACTCGCACGCATGCCGCCGACCGAGCGATGACCCTTCAGGTTGGTCAGCCCGGAAGCTTCCGCCTGCGCCCGGAACTCGCTATCGAGTTCCGGCCGGGCCAGGGTAAACGGCACGTTCATCCACGACCGGTACGCCCTGGCGACCGGGTTGGCGTAGAAATTCGAGGCATCGATCGCGCCGTACAGCAAATCGGCCTTGCGCTGGTTCTGCACCCCCATCGCGTCGATGCCACCCTGCCGCGCAATCCACTTGAACACCAGCCCGGCGAGATACCAGGCGAAGGTCGGTGGCGTATTCAGCATCGAACCGCCGTCGGCGTGGGATTTGTAACGCATAATCTTCGGCAAGTCAGCCGGTGCACGCTCCAGCAGATCGCGCCGCATGATCACCAGTGTCAGCCCGGCCGGACCGATATTCTTCTGTGCGCCGGCGTAGATCGCACCGAATTTCGACACGTCAACCGGCCGCGACAGAATCGTCGACGACATATCCGCCACCAGCGGCACGTCACCCACCTCCGGCGGTGCGTGAATCTCGACCCCGCCGATCGTCTCATTCGGCGCGTAATGGAAATAAGCCGCGTTCGGGTCGCAGTTCCACGTGTCTCGTGCCGGCACATCCGTATAGTTCGAGGCGGCGCCGTCCGCGGCAATATTGACCGAGCGCACGATGCCGGCTTCGCTGGCAGCCTTCTTCGACCAGCTGCCCGTCAGCAGACAATCGATGGTCGCGCCGGGCGCCGACAGGTTCATCGGCAGCAACGCGAACTGCAGCGTCGCGCCGCCCTGCAGAAACATAACCGCGTAGTCATCCGAAATATTCATGAGCTCGCGCAGATCGGCCTCGGCCTCCTCCGCGACGGCGACGAACGCCTTGCTGCGGTGGCTGACCTCCATGACCGACATACCCGAACCCTGCCAGTCCGGCATGTCCGCCCTGGCCTGCTCGAGCACCTCCAGCGGTAACGCCGCCGGACCCGCACTGAAATTGATAACACGTGACATATTTCTTCCGCCTGAGAATCCGGGCCGGCCGTTGACCCGGTAACGATGGACTCGACGCCTAAGTCTCGGCGTCGTCCTGCATGGAGACAATCCGATCGAGACCCACCAGGCGCTCACCGGCGGCCAGCCGGATCAGGCGCACGCCCTGGGTGTTACGACTTTGCACCGAGATACCATCCACCGGCGTGCGCACCAGGGTGCCGCCGCTGCTGATCAACATGACCTCATCGTCGTCGTTGACCTGAATCGCCCCGACCATGCGGCCGTTGCGCGCGCTGGTCTGAATGCCGATCACCCCCTGCCCGCCGCGGCCGTGCAGCGGAAAATCATCCAGCGGGGTACGCTTGCCGAAACCATTTTCGGTCGCGGTCAGCACATTGATACCGGTACTGGAGTCGTCGATGATCAGCAGGGCGATCAGTTCCTGATCGCCGGCCAGCTTGATGCCGCGCACGCCGGACGCCGTACGGCCCATCGGCCGAACCTTGTTCTCGTGGAAGCGCGCCGCCTTGCCGGAACTCGCGAACAGCACAATATCGCAATCGCCGTCCGTGATCGCCACGTTGACGAGCCGGTCGTCGGCGCGCAGGTCAACGGCGATGATGCCGTTGGTCCGCGGGCGCGAAAATGCCTCGAGACTGGTCTTTTTGACCGTGCCCGCACTGGTCGCCATGAATACGAATTTGTTCGCATCGAAGGCTCGCACCGGGAGTACCGCGTTGACGCGCTCACCGTCATCGAGCGGCAGCAGATTAACCATCGGCCGACCGCGCGCGACCCGGCTTGCACGGGGCAGACGATACACCTTGAGCCAGAACACCCGCCCCCGGCTGGTGAAACACAGCAGCGTATCGTGACTGTTGGCGACGAACAGCTTGTCGATGAAATCTTCGTCCTTGACCTTGGCCGCCGAGCGACCGCGGCCACCGCGTCGCTGGGCCTGGTAGCTGTCGAGGCTCTGCGCTTTGGCATAGCCGCCATGCGAGATGGTCACGACCAGATCCTCTACGGGAATCAGGTCCTCGATGGTCAGCTCATCCTGCAGCTCGATGATCTCGGTACGACGCTTGTCGCCATATCGCTCACGGATCTCTTCGAGCTCGCTGCGGATCACCCGCATGAGCTGGTCCGGATCACTCAAGATATTAAAATATTGATTAATATCATCTAATAACTTGTTATATTCATTAATTATTTTATCACGCTCTAATCCCGTCAGACGATGCAGCCTGAGATCGAGAATGGCCTGAGCCTGGGTTGGCGACAGGCGGTATTGACCCGCTTCCGAAATACCGTAGCCATCCTCCAGAGCGTCGGGCCGCGTACTGACATCGCCGGCGGCAGCCAGCATTTCGGTTACCGTGCCGGGCTCCCATGAGCGCGCGACCAGCGCATCGCGCGCCGCCGCGGGCGATGCCGATTGTCTGATGAGTGTGATGACCGCATCGATGTTGGCCAGCGCCACGGCCTGCCCTTCGAGCACGTGGGCCCGCTCGCGCGCCTTGCGCAGGTCGTAAATCGTCCGCCGCGTGACCGTCTCGCGCCGGTGCTTGACGAACGCCTCGAGGATTTCCTTGAGATTCAACAAGCGCGGCTGGCCATCGCGCAATGCGACCATATTGATGCCAAATACGCTTTCGAGCTGGGTGTGCTTGAACAGGTTATTCAGCACGACCTCCGAGTTCTCACCCCGGCGTAATTCGATCACCACACGCATGCCGTCCTTGTCCGACTCATCGCGCAGCTCGGTGATGCCCTCGACCCGCTTGTCGCGAACCAGCGCGGCGATCTTCTCGATCAGCCGGGCCTTGTTCACCTGGTAGGGCAGCTCGGTGACGATGATCGCTTCCTTGCCACGGCTATCGACAGTTTCCATGTGGGTGCGCGCGCGCATGTACACGCGGCCACGGCCGGTCATGTAGGCAGCATAGATGCCCTGGGCGCCATTGATGATGCCCGCCGTCGGAAAATCCGGACCCGGTATCTTCGTCATGAGGTCACGAATCGAAATGTCGGGATCGTCGATCAGCGCAAACACCGCGTCGATGACCTCGCACAGGTTATGCGGCGGAATGTTCGTCGCCATGCCAACGGCAATGCCCGACGAGCCGTTGACCAGCAGATTCGGCAGCCGCGTGGGCAGGACCGTCGGCTCCGATTCCGAACCGTCATAGTTGTCGGCAAAATCGACCGTCTCTTTGTCGATGTCCGCAAGCAGCTCGCTGGCAATGCGTGCCATCCGGACTTCGGTGTAGCGCATGGCCGCGGGTGCGTCGCCATCGACCGAGCCGAAGTTGCCCTGGCCATCCACCAGCAGGTAACGCATCGAGAACGGCTGGGCCATGCGGACGATCGTGTCGTAAACCGCCGTGTCGCCGTGTGGATGGTACTTGCCGATGACGTCGCCGACGACGCGCGCCGACTTCTTGTAGGACTTGTTGTACTCGTTGCCGAGTTCGCGCATGGCGTACAGAACACGCCGGTGAACCGGTTTCAGGCCGTCGCGAACATCGGGCAAGGCCCGGCCCACGATGACACTCATCGCGTAATCCAGATATGACTGCCGCATCTCGTCTTCGAGATTGACAGGCACTACTTCGTGAGCCGCTTCAACCATCGGTAGCTAAAATCTGTGTGAGCCTGGTGGACTGGGCAGAACGGCCGCATCGCCTCATCATTCGATTACGTTGCCAACCCCGACCGTGTCGTGCCGGATACCGCGCCAGATTGTTCGTTTCGTTTGCTTCCAGAGCCGTTCGACCCGCGCCTTCACTGTTGGCAATTCGAGACGAGTAATGGGCCAAAATCAAACGCGTATGCTAACACAGCGCACCGGCCTGCCCTAGCGTCGCAGCAAGCCCGTCGGGGAGTCAGGCGCGGGCAGTGCCGATTTGACTGGCGATGCCGATCAGGCATTATCCAATGGCCTGCGGCCCGCCGCCGCCGGCAACGAACCACAACGATTCAGACGAAGGAACCGCACTATCCGCGGAGCATGGAACCGGTCGATCTCATCATCAACGCAGACTGGATCGTGCCGGTCGAACCCCGCGGCGCCGTGTATCACGAACATGCGCTGGTCATCAATGAGGGCCGCATCACGGCCTTGCTCACCCAGGCAGAAGCGCGCGCAACCTGCGCGGCCACCACCGTGGTGGACCGCCCGAACCACGTCCTGCTGCCCGGCCTGATCAATACCCATACCCACGCGGCCATGACGCTGTTCCGGGGCATGGCCGATGACATACCGCTCGAGACGTGGCTCGGCCAGCACATCTGGCCGGCCGAGGCACGCTGGGCGGGTCCGGAGTTCGTCCGCGACGGCACGGAACTGGCCATCTGTGAAATGCTCCTCGGCGGCACAACCTGCTTCCAGGACATGTACTTTTTCCCCGATGTCGTCGGCCAGGCAGCGATCGAACGGTCCATCCGCGCCGTTGTCGGCATGATCGTCATCGAGGCGCCGACAATCTGGGCGCAAACCACCGACGAATATCTGGACAAGGGCCTGGCCGTCAACGACCGGTTCCGTGACCACCCGCTCGTACACGCAAGCTTCGCGCCGCACGCGCCCTACACGATCGGGAACCAGACCTTCGAACGCATCCGGGTACTGGCGGACGAACTCGACATCCGCATTCACATGCATGTTCACGAAACTGCCGACGAAGTGGCGACCGCGTGCAAGCAGGACCACCGGCGGCCGCTGCGCCGCCTCGATGAACTCGGGCTGCTGACCGCCCAGCTGACCGCCGTGCACATGACCCAGCTCGAGGACGCCGAGATCGACCTGCTCGCCGAGCGCGGCACCCATGTCGTGCACTGCCCGGAGTCGAACCTGAAACTGGCCAGCGGCTTCTGCCCGGTCGACAAGCTGTGCCGTGCCGGCGTCAATGTCGCGCTCGGCACAGACGGCGCGGCCAGCAACAACGACCTCGACCTGTTCGGCGAGATGCGCACCGCCGCACTGCTGGCCAAGGGTGTCGCCGGCGATGCGGCAGCCGTGCCGGCCGCAGATGCGCTGGAGATGGCGACCTTGAATGGCGCCCGCGCGGTGGGGCTGGCCAATTCGATCGGTTCGCTGGTGCCGGGCAAGTGGGCCGATGTCATCAGTGTCGACTTCAACGTAGCGGCCTGCCAGCCGGTATACCACCCGATCTCGCAGCTCGTGTATTCGACCAGCCGCGATCAGGTCAGCGATGTCTGGGTGGCCGGCAACGCCGTGGTCACCGGGGGCCGGCTGGTAAACGATGATCAGGCCGACGTGCTGGAACGCGCGCGCGCATGGCAGCGCCGGCTGAACGGGGCCGGAGACCGGGATGGCTGACGCACACACGGCCAATGTCGATCCGGCCGAGATCCGCAAATTCGACGTGCTGGCGAGCCGCTGGTGGGATCCGGCCGGTGAATTCAAACCCCTGCACCAGATGAACCCGGTCCGCATTGCTTACATCGACGCACGGGCGCCACTTGCCGGCCGCGCCTGCCTCGACGTGGGGTGTGGCGGCGGCATCCTGAGCGAGGGCATGGCCGAACGCGGTGCGGCCGTGACCGGCATCGACCTCGCGCCGGCCGCGCTGGCGGTCGCCCGGCTCCACCTGACCGAATCCGGTCAGGCAGTCCGCTATCTGGAGACCTCGGCCGATGCGCTGCTGGTTGCTGAGGCGGAGCAGTTCGACACGGTGACCTGCCTCGAAGTTCTCGAGCACGTCCCGGACCCGGCGCAGCTGGTCGCCTGCTGCGCGGGCCTCGTCAAGCCGGGAGGCGCGGTGTTCTTCTCGACCCTCAATCGCAACCCCAAGTCGTTCTTGACCGCGATCGTCGGCGCCGAATACCTTCTCGGTCTGCTGCCCCGAGGCACACATGAATATGCGAGGTTCATTCAACCGGCCGAACTCGATGACTGGGGCCGCGCCGTCGGGCTTGAACTGGTCGATCTGACCGGGCTGCATTACGCACCGTTGCGCGAGACCTTCTCGCTCGGCGGCAACGTCGACGTAAACTACCTCGCCCATTTCAGCAAACCGCGGCGCGACTGACCCGCCATGCCGAAGCCACCGCCGTACGCCGCCGTCCTGTTCGATCTCGACGGCACGCTGCTGGACACTGCGCCGGACATGATTGCGGCACTCGACGCACTGCTCGCCGAACAGGATCATGGGCCGGTCGACTATGCCCGTGCCCGGCTCCACGTCTCCAGGGGAGCGCTGGGCCTGATCGACCTCGCGTTCGGTGCGCTCGGCATCGAACTGGAACAGGCTCACCGGGTGAGCCTGTGCGACCGGTATCTTGAGCTCTATGCAAACCACCTCTGCCAGGCCACCACGCTCTTCGACGGCATGGCCGACGTACTTGTGCGCCTTGAGGCGGCAAACCTGGCCTGGGGCATCGTCACCAACAAGCCCGGTTTTCTGGCCGAACCGCTGTTGGCCGAACTGGGGCTGTTACCGCGCTGCGCTGTGCTGGTCAGCGGCGACACACTGCCGGAACGCAAGCCGCATCCGCAGCCGCTGCTGCATGCGGCCGGGCAGATCGGCGTGAGCCCCGAGCGCACCGTGTATGTCGGCGACGATACGCGCGACATCGAGGCCGGCAATGCCGCCGGCATGACCACGGTCGCAGCCACATACGGGTTCATTCCGTCGGGCGATGATCCGGCGCGCTGGCCGGCGAATCACTGGATCGAACGCCCGGTCGATTTGTTGACGCTGCCCGGGTTGGATACTCTTGGAGGCACATGATTGACGCACAAACACTCGTAACCGCCCTGTTGGCACTCGCCGTTGGCGTGGCGCTCGGAGCGCTGGGGTATGCGGCATGGCGCCGGGGCCAGCTGGCCGCCCTGGAAACCGAGCTGGCGGCCGCGCGCGGCGAACTCAAGTTGCAACAGGCGCTCGAACAGGAGCGCCGGCAGACGATGCAGCAGGCCGAAGAACGCCTCGCCGCATCCTTCGCCGACCTGGCCGCCAGAAAATTCAACGAGCACAGCGAAAGCTTCCTGCGGCTCGCCAAGCAAAGCCTCGGCGTACATCAGGAACGCGCCAAATCCGACCTCGGCGAGAAAGAACAGGCCATCGCACGCCTGATCAAACCGATCCAGGAGGCGCTCGAGAAGACGCACCGGCAGATCGGCGAAATCGAGAAATCCCGCCATGAAGCCTTCGGCGGTATCAGGGAACAACTCAAATCCATGGCCGCGAGTCAGGAGGCGCTGCAGGGCGAGACCCGCAACCTCGTCACCGCGTTGCGCCGTCCGGAGGTGCGGGGTCAATGGGGTGAGCTGACGCTGCGCCGGGTGGCCGAGTTGGCCGGCATGGTCAAACACTGTGACTTCATCGAGCAGGTCCACAGGGAGACCGAAGACGGCGCGATCCGGCCTGACATGATCGTGCGCCTGCCCGACCAGGGCACGATTATTATCGATGCCAAGACGCCGCTCGATGCCTACCTGACCGCAATCGACGCCGAAGACGATCAGGCACGAAAAACAGCCCTGCAACGCCATGCCCGCAACGTCGCCGAGCGCGTCCGCGAACTGGCCAGCAAGGCATACTGGTCACAGTTCGAGCATAGCCCCGAGTTCGTCATTCTGTTTATCCCGGGCGATCAGTTCCTGGCCGCGGCCATGGACGAAAACCCGATGCTGCACGATGAAGCCATACGCCAGAAAATCATCATCGCAACACCGACGAGTCTGATCGCCCTGCTAAAGACCGTCGCGTACGGCTGGCGACAAGTCCAGCTGGCCGAGAATGCCGAACAGATCAAGCGTCTGGCTCAGGACATGCACGATCGCCTGAGCACCTTCACGGGGCATCTTGCCCGGCTCGGCAAGCAACTCGAGAACAGCGTCAAAGCCTACAACAGCGCCGTCGGATCCATGGAACGAAAGCTGTTACCGGGCGCGCGCAAATTCGTCGAACTCGGCGTGCAGGCCAAAGAAGAAATACCCCCCCTGAACGAAATCGAGACCGCGACCCGCGAAATCGAGGATTTGTCCGACGACCGGGAGACGCCTGACCCCGAGGTGACGCACGAACCTGTGATCACTGCCATCGATGTCCAGACCCGTAAAATCGAGGACATCGACATCGAAGCTGGGGAAGGGCAACCCGGCCGCGACGACCCGACCCCGTCATGAGCGACTTCGATCCCCGCCACTACGCACCGGCCGGTGACCTGCTAAAGGACCGCGTCATTCTCGTCACCGGCGCCGGCAGCGGCATCGGCCGCGCCGCTGCGCTGAGCTTCGCACGCCACGGTGCGGCGGTGGGTCTGCTGGGCCGTACGCTCAGCTCGCTCGAATCGCTCTACGACGAAATCGTCACGGCCGATCTGCCGAAGCCGTTCATCGCGCGCATGAACCTGATCAAGGCACAAGGCCCGGACTACGAGCAACTCGCCGAAAGCATCGACAACGCCTACGGGCGGCTCGACGGGCTGCTGCACAACGCAGGGCTGCTTGGCCCGATGTCACCCATCGAACATCACGACGTCCGCGAATGGAGCGAGGTCATGCACGTCAATCTGACCGTACCGTTCGTCATGACGCAGATACTGCTGCCACTGTTGAAGCAATCGGAAGATGCGTCGGTGCTGTTCACCTCCAGCGGCGTCGGGCGCAAGGGGCGCGCGTACTGGGGCAGCTATGCGGTATCGAAATTCGGCATTGAAGGCCTGTCGCAGGTGCTCGCCGCCGAAACCGAGACCGAAGGTCGTATTCGCGTGAACTGCGTAAACCCCGGGCGCACACGCACGTCGATGCGTGCCGCCGCCTACCCGGGCGAAGACCCGGCAAGCCTGCTGACGCCCGAGCAGATCCTCGCGCCGTACCTCTATCTGCTGGGTCCCGACAGCCACGGCGTCACCGGCCAGAGCCTGGACGCGCAGTAACGCAACCGTTATTGACGCGCGGGGGCCGGCAACATGCGGTCAGCCTATTCCCGGCAACTGATACCGCCCGTTCCTCTTTCCCTTCCAACGGCAGATTCCGCGTGCGATCATCGATGATCAAACCGGGTGGAAACAAACCAATCATGATGTCGGCTTGTTTGATTGAGCCTGGGGGAAAACGAACCGTGCATCGGCCTCCTTCGGGCGACGAAGCAACCGGCACGGCACGACCCGGGTTTTTGGGTCGGCTGGTCTTGTGGCAAAAAATCATCCTCGGGCTGATCGCCGGAATTATCGTCGGCATCCTTATCAAGTTTCGTTTTGCCCTAGGCGCCACGGTCAATATGGATGGTACGGCCCTTTATCAAGGGGTAGCCGCGTTGTTTGTCGCCCAGGCGTACGGAATAGACCTGAACAACGGCAATTACGTCACTATCATCCTGACATCAACGCTGGCATCCATCGGCAGTGCAGGCGTGCCGGGGCCCGGCCTGATCATGCTGACGCGGGTTCTTACCTCGGCAGGATTGCCGCTCGAAGGCATCGCACTTATCGCCGGCGTCGACCGTATCCTCTGCATGGCCCGTACAACCGTAAATATCACCGGTGATGCGATGGTGGCGGTACTCATCGGCAAGAGTGAAGGTGAAATTGACCTGGAAATCTACAACTCGAATGCCCGGCCGGTTGCACTGAATCGCGGCTGTTGCGGCAGCGACTGCTGTGGGAGCGGCTTCAGCCGCGATTCCTTTGCGTTGTGAACGGCAGCGACGGTTATAACGAAAAAACCTAAAACGCCAACAACGCCTGATCGAGATCGGCAATCAAATCGGATACATTCTCGATGCCGACCGATAGCCTCAGCATGGACGGCGTAACTCCCAAATGAGTTTTGGTGGCATCCGGCACATCGGCGTGAGTCATGGTATAGGGGTGTTCCATAAGACTTTCCGTGCCGCCAAGACTCACTGCCAACTTGATTATTTGCAATGCATCGAGCACCGCGAAGGCTTCCTTTTCGCCGCCCACGATATCGAATGCAAAGGTCGCCCCCGCGGCGCTGCACTGACGAGTGTATAGATCAAAGGCAGGCATCCCGGAAGTCAGGAAGCCCAGATAATGAACGTGCCCGACTTTTTGATGCCCCTGCAGGTAAATCGCGATTTCCCTGGCGTTATCTACTGCAGCGTTCATGCGCAACTTCAGCGTCTCGAGAGAACGCAATATGAGCCAGGTCGTGTGCGGATCGCACATGGTGCCCAGAATGGTGCGCATACCGCGCACCGGTGCAATCATATCTCCTTTACCCACAACCGCCCCGGCTACAACATCCGAATGCCCCGCCACATATTTGGTCAGCGAATAGATGACCAGATCTGCACCGTGTTCCAGCGGATGTTGAAACAAGGGCCCCAGGAACGTGTTATCCACGATAACGGGCGGGCGATGCCCGGTCTCGGCGCTGATCTTATCTGCTGCATCCGCCACCGCCCGTATATCAACCAGCCCGTTGGTCGGATTCGCCGGCGTTTCAACAAAGATGGCGCCGACACGTCCTTTGAGCCGGGCACGTTCCAGGGCCGGAAGCAGCGTTGGAGCTTCCAGCGAAGCCTCGAATGATTCCGAGACGATTCCAAACTGCGATAAAATATTCCGGATTAAAAATTCGGTGCCGCCATAGACCGGGGCGGAGTGCAGAATCACATCACCCGGGCGCAGGAAAGTCCAGAGTGACGTCGAAATTGCTGCCATGCCTGACGAGAAACTCAAGCCATCTTCGGCGGACTCCCAGAGCGCCAGGCGATCTTCCAGCACCTCCAGATCAGGATTATTAATGCGGGAATAGATCAGCCCCGGGTCTTCATGAGCTTTGGCTTCTCTTTTGCCGTATGCGACCGCAAAAAAGTCCTTGCCATCTTGCGCAGTCTTGAACACAAATGTCGAAGTCTGAAAGATCGGAACCTTGAGAGCACCCTCGGACAAATGGGGATCATACCCATACCCCATCATTTGGGTTTCCGGGTGCAGCTTGTGATCCCGGATATGGGTATTGCGATATTTCCTGGTCATGGAAGCCCCCAGGCCGATCAGTCAAAAAGCCAACTTCGAGACAACGAGCCGAACTGCAGATGATTCTAGCCGCTCTCAAGCCGCAAAACACAGGCATCGCGCAAGCCACAGTGCGTGCACGCCGGTCGGGGCCTGCACACGGCCTGCCCATGCAGCACGATGGCGGCGTGCAGAGCGGGCAGATCGACACGCTGGTGTTGCAACTCCGCTTCGACGTGGCGCCGGCACGCCTCGTAGCTACGGAGCACTGACGGCGGGACGCAACCCATGCGTCCGAGCCAGGTGCGCGCATACTTGTCGGCGATGAACCGCTGGCGATCGAACGCGTAACACAGGATCGCGTCGGCAGTCTCATAACCGATGCCATGCACACCGAGCAACGCGCGCCGCAGCGGAACCGTGTCGATGGCGGCCAATCTGCGCAGGTTTCCCACCTCCCCGGCCCACGTAGCCAGCGCCTGCAGCCGGCGCACTTTCACGCTTTGACAGCCCGCCGGGCGGATCAGCGCCGCCAAGTCCGCAGATTCCGCCGTCGCAATTCCGCGCGGGTGCAGAACACCTGCGCCGCGCAGTGCACGAATCGCCGCGGCGACATTTGCCCAGCGCGTATTCTGTACCAGCACGGCCCCGACCATGACCTCGAAGCGCGTCCGCGCCGGCCACCAGCCATCGACATCATAGGTGTCGATCAGGCGACGACATGCCGCGATGAGCAGCGCTGCGTGACCTGAACCTGCCGGCCGGCTCACTCCGCTGCCGGCAGTTTGAGCCCGCCGGCCGCATACAGAGCCTCGATTTCACCGACTTTCAGGAACCGGGTCTTGCCGGCGCTGAGCGAACGCGGGAGTTTGACAGGACCGTAGCGGGTGCGGATGAGGCGGCTGACCCGAAAGCCCGCCGCCTCCCACAGGCGCCGAACGATCCGGTTGCGACCTTCGCTGACGACCACCCGATACCAGCGGTTGGAGCCTTCGCCGCCGGAAAACTGCAGTTCGTCGAAACACGCCGGACCGTCCTCCAGTTCGATTCTGCTGCGTAATTTCCGCAATGCCTGGTCGGTCACGTCGCCGAGCACCCGCACCGAGTATTCGCGCTGCAGTCCGGACGACGGATGCATCAGGACGTTGGCCAGTGTGCCGTCAGTCGTCAGCAGCAATAAGCCGGAGGTGGTGAAATCGAGACGACCGATGCCGATCCACCGCCCCTGCGACAGGTGCGGCAACTGCTCGAATACCGTCGGGCGCCCCTGCGGATCCGAACGGGTGCAGATCTCGCCCGGTGGCTTGTGATACATCAGGGTTTTCTGGCGGATCGGCTTGCGCGACACACGCACCGGTCGGCCGTCGACCTTGATCTGTTCTTGCCCGGTAACCTTGAGCCCGAGCGTGGCGATCTTGCCATCGACGGTCACGCGACCGTCAGCTATCCACCCCTCCATTCCGCGCCGGGAGCCGAATCCCTGGCCGGCAAGCCATTTCTGCAAGCGTTCCGCCACCTGACATCTGCCGGACGACGATCAGGGTTTTTTCAGCGGCACGACCGTTGCCGGCGCACCATCGATGGCCGGTTCCTCGGCGTCGTGCTCGCCCTGCTGTGCGGCCGCCGCGCGCGCATCGTCGAGCGAAGCGACATTATCGGCTTCGGCCGCCGCATCGGTCAGCGCGTCAAGCGCCTCGGCCTCGGATGTCTGCGCGATATCTTGTTCCAGTTCGGCCGTCTCCTGGACATCCTTCGCTTCCGGCCGCGTACCGTCACCACCGTCAAGCAGCACGTCGCCGCTGGGCAAATCGAGTTGCACGTTCAGTTTGTCGAAGTCCTTGAGTTCGGACAGCGGCGGCAGGTCATCGAGCTTCTTCAGGCCGAAGTAGTCCAGAAACTCCTTCGTGGTGCCGAACAGGGCCGGCTTGCCGGGCACGTCGCGGTGACCGACGACCTTGATCCAGTTACGCTCGAGCATGGTGCGAATGATGTTCGTGCTGACGGCAACGCCGCGGATATCCTCGATCTCGCCACGCGTAACCGGTTGGCGATAGGCGATGATGGCAAGCGTCTCGAGCAATGCGCGTGAATAACGCGGCGGCCGTTCTTCCCACAGCTTGTCAAGCTGATGCGCCATTGTGGCCTTGATCTGGATGCGGAAGCCGCTACCGACTTCGATGACCTCGATGCCACGCTCGGCATAATCGGCCTGCAATTCCATGATCGCCGCGCGTATATCCTGCCGCGCCGGCGGCCCATCGTCGCCAAACAGCGCCTGCAGCTTGTCGAGCCCCAGCGGCCGCCCGGCCGCGAGCATGGCGGCTTCGATTACGAATTTGAGCTGCTTGCTATCCATCTTTCTGCCCTGTGACTGGATTCTTACTCAGATGCCGCCGTGCCCGGTAGCGGCTCGGCGAGCTCTTCATCCGGCGTGTCGGACACCTCGTCTGCATCTCGCCTCGCTTCCGGTTCAGCCACGGCCACTTCAGCGGCACCCGTGTCGGTCATGCCCTGCAATGGAGCATCTGGCGGCACATCCGGCATGGCGTCGGCGAAGCTGTCATCGCCCCCCTCGTTCGCACTGGTCGCCGCCCGCACGTGAATCGGCGCGAACGATTCAGCTTGCACGAGTTCGATGACGCGTTCGCGCATCAATTCGAGCAAGGCGATAAAGGTCACGGCAACCCCCATGCGACCCTCGGCCGGGTCAAACAGATCAGCGAAATCGGTGAACTTGTCGTCGGACACGCGCGACAGTATGTCGGACATACGCTGGCGCACGGACAATGGCTCGCGCTGAATATGATGGTGCACAAACATTTCGGCACGCGACAGCACCTCCTTGAATGCAACCAATAATTCCTGCATCGTCAAATCGGGCGGCTTGACGTCTTTTTTCTCATGAATCACGTCGGCACTGGCCTGGTGCACATCGCGCTCGAGACGCGGCAGCTCATTGACCGCTTCGGCGGCCTGCTTGTAGCGCTCGTATTCTTGCAGCCGACGCACGAGCTCGGCGCGTGGGTCTTCCTCTTCCTCCTCCAGCTCATCGCTGCGCGGCAGGAGCATGCGTGATTTGATCTCGGCCAGCATCGCGGCCATCAGCAGGTATTCCCCGGCCAGCTCGAGTTGCAGGTCGGTCATCATGTCGATGTAATCGACGTATTGCTGGGTAATCTCGGCAAGCGGGATATCGAGGATATCGAGGTTCTGCCGGCGAATCAGGTAGAGCAACAGGTCGAGCGGACCTTCGAAGGCCTCCAGGAAAACCTGCAGCGCATAGGGTGGTATGTACAAATCCTGCGGAAGCCGGGTGACCGGTTCGCCATCGACAATGGCGAACGGCATTTCCGCCTGGGCCGGGTTACCGCCGGAGGCTTCCGCGGAGAGCACCGGGTCTTTGGGAGCGGGGCTGACGACGGTCAGTTGCGGTGTGGAATCTGTGGTCTGCACCATAGCGTCAATTCACCACGCCGAGCAGCGCCGCCATGCGTCGTGCCAAAGAAAACACTGGACTCAACAACCCCGAAAAAATCAACCCGAGGACTATTATAAGACCGTAGCGCTCAACCGCATCCAGTTGCCGTCCGAAGGATTCAGGTACGAGCCCGCGCAGGACCCGTCCGCCATCGAGCGGCGGGATAGGAACCAGATTAAAAATCATCAATAACATATTGAAAAATACCCCGATTCCTGCCATTTTTGTCAACAGAATCCCGGGCATGCCCAAGATCGGTATCGTCAGCTTGAACACCGCGTACAACAGCGCCCAGCCCAGCGCCATGAGCAGATTTGCGCCCGGGCCGGCGAGCGCCACTGCCACCATGTCGCGTTTCGGGTCATTCAGGTTACGGATGCCGATCGGCACGGGCTTGGCCCAGCCGAACAAAATCCCACCGAAGAAAAGCGTCATCAACGGCACCGCGACCGTGCCGATCGGATCGATGTGCTTGATCGGGTTCAGGGTCAGGCGGCCCAGCATCTCGGCCGTGCGATCGCCGCAGCGGCGCGCCATCCAGCCATGGGCGGCCTCGTGTACGGTGATTGCGAACAGGATCGGGATCGCATAAATCACAGCGGACTGAATGAAGTTCAACAGGAAGCTTGCGGACATCGGCCGCATTATACGGACCCAGCCGCACGCCGCCTATCCGAAATTACGCGAATCGCCTTTGCCGCGGCGAAGGAGGATCGGGTATTCGCCGGTCAGATCGACGACCGTCGTCGGCTCGACCCCGCAGTTGCCGCTGTCGATGATGATATCGACGTCATGGCCCAGCCGCGCGAAGATCTCGTCCGGATCGTTCAGGGGTAAATCGTTGCCCGGCAGCAGCAGCGTCGAACTCATCAACGGCGCACCGAGTTCGGCCAGCAATGCATTTGCGACCGCGTGGTCGGGCACGCGAATGCCAATGGTTTTACGTTTGGGATTTTGCACGCCGCGCGGGACATCACGGGTAGCACGCAAAATAAATGTATATGGCCCCGGCGTGTGGGCTTTGAGCAATCGGTAAGTCCAGTTCTCGACGCAGGCATAGGTGGAAATCTCGGCAAGGTCGCGACACACCAGTGTGAAATTGTGCGCCTTGTCGGTCTGGCGAATACGCGCAATGGCCTTGACCGCCCCGGGATTATCGAGCGTGCAGCCGAATGCGTAGCAGGAATCGGTTGGATACACCGCGAGCGCACCCTGCCGCATTCGGTGGACCGCCTGCGTGATCAGCCGCGGCTGGGGGTTCAAATTGTGAATTTCAAATTGCTGTGCCATATGTGCATTGTAGCCGGGACACGCTTGCGCCATGTACGTCAAATAACGCTCGAATCGCCGCACCGGATTTGCGTATCATGCCGGGCAGCCCCCCAGCCCGCACGAGATACCGCATGCACGCCATCATTGATCTACTGCCACTCATCGCCTTTTTCGTCGCCTACTGGCTCAGTGATTTCCAGACTGCGATGGTCGTCATCATGATCGCAATGAGCATTCAGGTCATCGCCACGCGGTTGATCACCGGCACGGTTAGCAAGATGCTGCTGATATCAGCCGGACTCGTCGTCGGCCTCGGCAGCATCAGCTTGTTGCTCCAGAACGACCTGATTTTCAAATGGAAACCAACGGTGCTGAACTGGCTGTTCGCTGCGATCTGTCTCGGCAGCCAGTATATCGGCAGTAAGCCTGTCGTGCAGCGCATACTCGAGACGGCATCGAAGGAAGATATCCGCCTGTCCCGCGCTCATTGGCACCAGCTTAACCTGATGTGGGTCGCCTTCTTTGTGCTATCCGGGATTGCCAACATTATCGTGGCATATCGTTTTTCCGAAGCCGTGTGGGTGAACTTCAAGCTATTCGGGCTGCTCGGCATGACAATCGTCTTTATAATGCTTCAGACGATCTGGTTAAACCAGCGCATGATACCCGGGCCCACTGAACCCGACACCGATAATTGAGGATCGCCATGCTCTACGCCATCATCAGCCAGGATGTAGAAAACAGCCTGCCGCTGCGCGCCGGCGCGCGCCCGAAACACATCGCCCGACTCGAACAATTGCGTGACCAGGGGCGCCTGATCCTGGCCGGCCCCTACCCGGCCGTCGACGCGAACGATCCCGGCGACGCTGGTTTCACCGGCAGCCTCGTAGTTGCCGAGTTCGACAGCCTGGATGATGCCGATCAGTGGGCCGCCGCCGACCCATATGTCGCAGCCGGCGTGTACGAGAACGTACTCGTCAAACCATTCAGGAAAGTCCTGCCGTGAATGACGCTCGCATCGCCGAGATCCGGGCGCGCATTGACGCGGCGCTGCAACCAAGCGACCTTGAGATCACCGACGAAAGCCACAAGCATGTCGGTCACGCAGGCGCGAAGGACGGCCGTGGACATTTTCACGTGCGCGTCGTCGCCGAGCGCTTCGCCGGCCTGCGCCCATTGCAGTGTCACCGTCTTATCTACGACGCCGTCGGCGACCTCATGAATACCGACATCCACGCGCTCAGCATCGTGACCAGCTGCCCGAAAAAGGCCTCCTCCTAGGCCAAATTCACCCCGTCCCGCGCCCGTGCGAATACAGTCGACAGGCCAGCGCATGACGCGCTGCCGGTGACCGCCTGTCGGTCTATTTGACAAAAAAAAGCGGTGCCATACGGCCCTCCTGGCGGCGCAATCGCCGCATATCCAGGCGATGTTACGTAAAACCGGTTTGCGCCCGGAAGCATGCTGCAACCCTTCGACCATATATAACTGATTGATTCAATACGCATTCGGACGTGACTCAGCATACGTGCGTAAATACCCGATATCCTTATGTAAAGCTCTTGACCCCTAACAGATTTGGGAATAATGTCCCTGCCTATGGTTATTATGTATAACCATGGAAGTAGACCAAAAACAGGGGCTCCTGAACGCCTACCGGCGCTTATTGAGGCCGCTGATACGAATATTAATTAGAAATGGGGTCGCCTACGGCGAATTCGCAGAAGTAGCCAAAGAGGTTTATGTCGACGTCGCGTCTCGCGACTTCAAAGTACCCCATCGAAAAATGTCGCAGGCCCGGATCGCGATTGTGACCGGCCTGACAAGAAAAGAAGTCGCTCGGTTGTTGAGCGGTAATAAAAAATACGGAGAAGAACTAAAAGGTAATCGAAATCGAGTTACAAGAGTACTGACTGCATGGCATACCGATGCAGATTTTACAGGTCCATATGGACTTTCTCTTGAACTCCCATTCGAAAGCTCAACCGGAACGCCTGACTTCCAAGAACTCGTCAGAAGAGCAAGTGGGGATATGGCACCCCGAGCAATGCTTGATGAGTTAATGCGAATAGGTGTTGTAAAGGAAACGGAAGCCGGCTGGTACAAAGTTTTGACTCGAACGTACGTTCCGGAAGGATTGACTCCGGATAGTTTGGAACGCATGGCTAAAGTCATATCGAACTTTATTACGACTATTGACAACAATATTCGTGAACCCGACCCAGACAAAGGAACGCTCGAAAGGCATGTCTACGCAGATCACGGAATCAGGCCAGAGGACTTTCCGAGGCTCAGGCGATTCATGATCGACAGGTCGCAATTGTTACTCGAAGAAATTGATAACTGGCTATCTCAACTTGACAGACCAGATCCGAACGATAAAGACACAATACGTACCGGACTAGGCATCTACCATTACGTCGAAGAAAAGAACGACAAAAATAAATAAGTAAATCGTGGCCGCCACATTGGCGCTGACCACGAAAT
>Ga0114950_10000728_pt1 | contig 23455 bp, 24 predicted proteins | sample N075metaG_FD_83503 | JGI IMG/M metagenome (GOLD analysis project Ga0114950, IMG submission 83503) | Deep subsurface microbial communities from Kermadec Trench to uncover new lineages of life (NeLLi) - N075 metaG | ecosystem: Environmental > Aquatic > Marine > Ocean trench > Sediment | place... | reverse complement strand
CAATCCCGGATTTACCGCGGCCATCGTCGGCCTCGCGCCTGAAGTCAGCGCCGCGCTTCTGGCCGAACTCCAGGCCCACGCGACCCGGCCCGAGTTCGTCACCCGCCACAAATGGCGCCTGGGCGATCTTGCGATCTGGGACAACCGCAGCCTCATGCATCGCGCGGTGGTCGACTACGAGGGCAAGGGCGCGCGCTATCTGCACCGCGCTACGGTCATCGCAGAGGAGCCTTGCTCAGGCTCCCCTCTCGGGTCGCCCAGCAGCCCCACCCGGCCACCCATGAGTATATAATCCCGTGGGTGGCCGGGTGGGGCTGCTGGGCGAGCGCCAACGCGCGAGCCTAATATCCGGGTGCGCACCGGTGCTGCCGCCTGAACGAAAAAAGCCCTAACCGCGAATGAAGGTTTCGAGCTGCTCGATGGTGAACTTCTGATCGGCGATGATGCTTTTGACCAAATCGCCGATCGAGATCATGCCGACCAGTTTGTCATCGCGCAGAACCGGCAAGTGGCGGATATGCTTATCGGTCATGATCGCCATGCAGTGCTCGACCGTTTGCTCCGGCTGCACGTAGATGACCCGTGTCGTCATGATGTCCCGGACCGGCGTTGTGGGCGATGATTTTCCTTGTAGGACAACGTTCCTGGCATAGTCCCGTTCGGTGAAGATGCCGACCGGCCGGCCGTCCTCGATCACGATCAAGGAACCGATGTTGGCATTCGCCAATTTCTTGATGGCATCGAACACGGAATCGTCCGGATGGACCGACTGGATATCGCTGCCCTTTTCGTCGAGCAGCTGCTGCACCGTTCTCATCGAATAGCCTCCCCCGACGGTTTCCCTCGTTCAACCTGACGGGCGGCGTGCCGTTAGTCAACCGGGCGACGTTTGGGATCAAGGGTCGTCGCGGTAGTCCAGGTAAACCTGGACCGACTGTTCCATGCTGCGGTCCGGGTCGATGGTCGCGCGGGTTTCGGCGGCGAAGGGGGTTCTGGCCAGCAGCTTGAAAGTGTCGCGCGCGCCCTGGTGGAAGTGGGGCGAGACGCCGGCCGCCTCGAAGGTGCGGGCGATCTCCTCCATCTCGCCGATCCAGCGCGCCGAATCCGCCGGCAGGCGCGGCACCGTGGCCTGCATGTGCCGGTAGGTGGCCGCCGCAGAGTCGGCCAACTCGTCGCGCAGCACCTGGCCGACGCCGAGCGCTTCGGCGGCGATCAGGGTCGCGGTGTGCAGGGTGTTGGTGCCCTTGGTGATCGCGGCGTAACACATCTTGACCGCCGAGGCGCGTCCGATCTCATCGCCGCAGGGGCGGATCGAAATGTCGCCGCCGTCGAGCGCATCCAGGATCCCGGCCTCTGGGCCGCTGACGTAAATGCGCGCCGGCCGGTTGCCGCGGCCCGGCGCCAGGCCGACGATGCCGCCGTCGATGAAGGCCGCGCCGGCGGCTCGGATAATCTCGCCGATGGCCTTCGAGGTTTCCGGCGCGATTGCGTTCCAGTCGGCAAAGGGGGGCGTTTGGCCGCTCCGGGTCATCGCGGCCGCGACCGCGTGGGCGATCCCGGTTGCCGCCTCGGGCGGCAGGATCGAGATCACCAGATCGGCTTCGGACACCAGGGCGTCGAGATCGGGCAGCTCCCGAAATCCGGCGGTCTGCGCGCGCGCGCGGCTGTCGGCGCCCCGGCCGGCCAGGCAGGTGACGACGTCGAAGCCGCGCCCGGCCAAGTCGCGGCCGACGCCGCTGCCCATGTCTCCGGGGCTCAGGATGGCGATCGTTTCGGGGTTCATGGCGGGTCTTCCTGGAGGTGGCGTCATTCCGCCTCGGGCACCAACTCCCACTCGGCGCGGACTTCGACGTCGGCCGAGCGGAACAGGTTCATCACCGGGCAACGGTATTCCACGTTCTTGGTCAGCTTGGCGAAGCGCTCGGGCGTCTCGCTGCTGTGCACGCGGATGTGGAGCGCGACCCAGTTGAAATAGGGCCGCACGCCGTGGACGCCGCGCGAGCCGCGTTGGTCGACCTCGCCCTCGGCGTCCATCTCGACCGCGGAATACTTGAAACCCATGGCCTGGGCGCAGCGATTGATGATCACGCCCTCGCAGCCCAGCAGCGAAGATAGCGCCATCTCCAAGGGGGTCGGGCCGGAGTCGGTCTCGCGCTCGTCGGTGATCAACTCGTGGCCGCGGACCGTCATCACGCTGCGGGTCCCGGCCTGATTGCGCGCGCTGACCTTGCGGATTCCGATCGCGCGCTTCTTGGGATCGATGGAGGGTTCGAGAAGCTCGGGCTCGCTCATGGCAGGGTCATTTCCAGGATATCCAGGCCCCAGTCGCGATCGAGCAGGTAGATCAGGCCGCCCGCGTCCACCTCCACGTCGTTGCTCTGGGGGCTCGCCGCGCCGTTCACCGGCTCCGGAATGAAGTGGGCGACTTCCTTGGGCAGGTGCGGATCGGCCACATCGACAACGCGCAGCCCGCCCGCGAACCAGGTGAGATAGACCAGGGTGCTGTCCATCTTCTCGCGGAACTGATGGGCGCCGAAGCGCCCGGCTCCCCGGCTCCAGGGGCTGTCCATCTCGCTCACATCGAAGATCGAGAGCGGCTTCATATCGCCAGGGTCGGTCACGTCGAAGACCCACATGAAGCCATGCAATCGGCCTTTCTGGTGTTTGTGCTCCTCGTCGATAACGATCGCGATGCGGCGCCCGTCGATTTTCTGCTCCAAGGGCATGAATGTATGACTCGGTTCCGGAATCGGCGGATGGTAATCGTACTCGCCGATCGTTCTGGGATTCGCGATGTCGCTGACATCGATGATCCGCAAGCCCGCCTGCCAACATGCGGCCCAGAGTTCGTTGCCGCTGCGCATCGCATGATGCAGGCGGTTCTTGTAGCCGGTCCAGGTCGGGGTTTCGCCGCCGGCCAGATGCTGTCCGGGCATGGACCACCGCGAGACCTCGACCGGCTTGGCCGGATTGCCGATATCGTAGATGACCAGAATGTTGCCGACATAGCCCTCCATCTCGGTGGAGATATAGGCGTAGTTCTCGTCCACGTCGAAGCGGTGGACGCCAAATCCGAAAGTTTTTTCGTGGACGATCAGCTTCGGATTCGATTTGTCGGCTATGTCGTAAATGCAAAACCCGCCGCTGCGGTAGCCGCGCTCCCGCGCCGCATCGAGGGCCGCGAGATCGTCCTCGGCGACGCCCGCCGCGGCCGCGACCTCGGCCGGGTTCGCCGCGCGGCCCAGGTCTCCTGCGAGCTTGGCGCGAATTTCCGGCAGGGCGGCGCCTTGACGCAGGAAGTGGCGCTGGTCCTGCTCGACGTTGGTATACATCAAATCGCCCACGACCCGGACCTTGTGGGTGTGGGAGAATTCGTCCGGCGTATTCAGTTGGGTCACGATCCGGGGTTTGCTGGGGTCGGAAATATCGATGATCGAGGTCCCCAGGGGCGGCTCCATATGGCCGACGTAACAATAGTTTCCCTGAACCACGACCTGACCGCCGCCCACCAGATCGAGATGTCCGACGCGCTTGATATTTTTCGCGAACTCGAATTCGCCGTTTGTCGTCATGATAAATTCTCCTACTGGAACCGGCTGCCGTTGCGGCGGCGCGGGCGGTTCAAATATTGAGTCGTTTCATCCCGCCCGGCGGGTAGCGGGTTCCGGCCGCGGCGCCGGGCGGGATCGCCCGGTCCAAGCGGCCGACCTCGTCGTCGGTGAGCGTGATTTCGGCCGCCTCGGCGTTGGCCTCCAGGTATTCGGGATGCTTGGTGCCGGGAATCGGCACGATGTCATTTCCTTTGGCCAGGACCCAGGCCAGGGCGATCTGCGCCGGCGAACAGCCTTTGGCATCGGCCAATGCGCGAATCGGCGCGAGGAGCGCCTGGTTCTGCGCCAGATTTTCGGCATCGAAACGGGGATGATCGCGCCGCCGGTCTTTCTCTTCCAAACGATCGAGGCTATCGATTAAGCCGGTCAGGAAACCGCGGCCCAGGGGAGAGTATGCTAGAAAACCAATCCCGAGTTCCCGGCAGGTCGGCAGGATTGCCTCCTCCACGTCCCGGGACCAGAGGGAATATTCCGTCTGCAGAGCGGTCATGGGGTGCTCTGCATGGGCCCGGCGGATGGTCTCCGTACTGGCTTCGCAGAGACCCAGATAGCGGACCTTTCCCTGCTCGATCAGGCGCGCCATGGCGCCGACGGTCTCGGCGATGGGCGTATCCGGATCGACGCGATGTTGCAGATAAAGATCGATGGTCTCGATCCCGAGACGTTTGAGACTCGCATCGCAAGCCTCGATCACGTATTCGGGCCGGCTGTTGACGCCTTGGCGCCCGTCGGGATGGCGAATGTTGCCGAACTTGGTGATCACGATGTAATCGTCGCGCCGGTCCGCGATCGCTTGGCCGACGAAGGTCTCGTTCTTACCGCTCCCGTAGGCGTCCGAGGTATCGATCAGATTGATCCCGACTCCCGGGGCCCGCTGAATTGTGGCGATCGCCTCGTTGTCGTCGCAAGCGCCATACATGCCGGTCATGGTCATGCAGCCCAGGCCGATGGCCGAGACCTCCAAGGGACTTGCGCCCAAAGGGTGGTATTTCATGTCAGCTCACCCTGTGTGCGCGCCGATTGCCAGACCGGCGCAACGCGTTTTTTGCCTCCTTCGATCTTACAATGGTTTGGCGCTGGCATCATGCGCTAAATTGATGTTGTCTCCGATGGCCACTTCGAAACAAAGGATTGCCAATAATGACATCGCCGGACTCGGTCGAACACATACGGGTTCTGAGTGCTGGAGCGCCCAAGGGCGGTGTCTCGGTCTGTGCCGAAGTCTTTTCCCGGGATACCGCCCATGAGGTGGCGTACCGATTTGCGACCGCGCCGGTCCTGCGGGCGATGGTGGAGAAGGGCGAGGCCGAGGCCGATATCGTCGTCGCGCCGGTCCCGAGCATGCAGACATTCGAGAAGGACGGCCGGATCGTCGCCGGAACCATGGTCGTCATCGGTTCGGTACAGGCCGGTGTGGCCGTCCGCGACGGCGTTCCGAATCCGGATATCTCCACGCCGGATGCGTTCCGCGCTGCGGTCCTTGGCGCAAAGTCTCTGGTCTGCAATGAAGCATCGAGCGGTATTTACATCATCGAACTTATGGAGCGGCTTGGCATCGCGCGCGAGGCAGCGGCCAAGATGACGCGCCTGCCGAGCGGATCCGCGGTCCTGCAGCACTTGGCGGAGAGCGATGCCGTGGACGAAATCGGATTCGGTCAGATTCCGGAAATTCGCCGCTTCGATGGCAAGGGCGTTAAATTGGTGGGACCCCTGCCGCGCGAGATCGGAAAAGTGACGACCTATGCAGCGGGCGTGTTGTCCCGCGCCCTCGCGCCGGAGGCGGCCGCGGCCTTCGTCCGGTTCCTGGCCACAGCGGCAGCGAAACGGATTTTTGTCGAAAACGGCGTCACGTGACGTGTTCTATTCTTCGGCCGCTTTTCGGCGCTTGCGCCGGTAATCCATGAAGTAGGGCAGCCCGATCGAGAAGAACAGGCCGGCCCACAGCACATTGCCGAGGTCGGACGAGAACAGCACCATGATATCGCCCTGCGACATTTGCATCGCAATCAGGAAATACCGCTCCAGCAAGGGTCCCAGGATCACGCCGATCAGGATTGCGGCAACGTGATAGCCGGTCTTGCGCGCGATGTAGCCGATCACACCGAAGACGAGGGCGAGGGACATGTCGAACATGTACTCGCGAGGCACGAAAGCGCCCACCAATGTGAATGAGATGATCAGCGGCGCCATATAGGTGGTCGAAACCACCGTTATGCGGGGCATGTAGCGGGCGAGCGGCATGATCGTGAAAATCATCAGCGCGTAGGTCACCGCCATCGCCGTGAAGGGGCCATAGGCCAGATTCGGATCCGTCATGAAGAGATCCGGCCCCATGGTGACGCCGTGATATTGCAGGACCACGAGCATGATGGCGGCGGTCGCCCCGCCGGGGATGCCGATCACCAGCAGCGGGATCAGGGTGCCCGAGGTGACACCGTTGTTGGCGGATTCGGGCGCGATCAGACCCTCCACGTGCCCAGTGCCATAGAGCTCCGGGGTCTTGGAAAAGGTCTTGGACTGTTGGTAGGCGACGAATGAGGCGATCGAGGCGCCCGCGCCGGGCACCACGCCGATGACCAGACCGAGGATGCTGGTCCAGATGATGTGCCACCATTTCGAGAGCGCGATGCGAACGCCCTCTATGGTCTCCGACCACCCCGAATCCTTCATTAAATTCCGGCCGCGTTCGGTCAGGATCGATTGCCGTTCGATGATCGCGAAGGCCTCGGAGACCGCGAACAGGCCGACCAACGCGGGGATCAGCGGAACCTTGTCGTAAAGCTCCAGGAACCCGAAGGTGCCACGCGGCGTGGCGTAAACCATGTCGGCGCCGATCGAGCCGATCATCAGCCCGAAGAAACCGGCGATCAGGCCTTTGAGGGTGTCGCGCGCCGCGATCGTCGCGATCAGCGAGATGCCGAACAGCATCACCACGATCATCTCGACGCTGTGCAGGTAATAGGCGACCTGCGACAGCCAGGGCATGGCGAGCAGCGCCAGCAAGGTTGTCAATAGGCCGCCGGCGATCGAGGAGACGAAAGATATCGCCAGCGCCTGTTGGCCGCGCCCCGCCTTGGTCATGGGGTAACCGTCGAGCGGTGTGGCCGCGGCGCCCGCGGTCCCGGGAATGTTCACCAGGATTGCCGGAATGCCGGCGCCCATACGCGAAGATGCATAGAGCGCGACCATGAACACCAGCCCGACCTCAGGGTCCATCGCCAGAGTCATGGGCAACAGGATGATAATGGTATTGGCGGCGCTGAACCCGGGAATGGCGCCCACGATGAGGCCGAGGAATATGGCCGGAATGATCACCCACCATAACGTGAAGGTGTGGGCGAACATCTCGGCGAACAGACTCCATTGGACCTCCATGTTACAAGATCCGTTCCATGAGCTGTTCGAAAGGACCGTCGGGGAACCGCGTGTCGAATGCCAGTATGAAAAGCAGATAACCGCCGAGCGCGAGGCCGCCGCTGAGAATCAGGATGAACCGCTTGTTGCGGCCCCCGCTGAGCAGAAGCATGGCCAGCGTCAGGAAACCGAAGGTCGTCAGGGTGAAACCGCCATAATCGACAAGAAAAACATATCCGAGAGTCAGGCCCAGCAGGGCCAGACGTTTCAAGATGAAGGATCGCGGATTCAGCAAGCTGTCCATGCCGAGGTCCGCGTCGCCGCGCCTTAGGGACACAACGGATTTGACGATGAAGATGAGTATCAGAAAGATCAGGATCGAGCCGATAAAAACCGCGCTGACCTGGGCCGTCCAGGGCGAATCGATAATCGTCGAAAAATAGTAAAGCGTGAATGCCAGCGCCGCGACCGGGATCACCAGATCGCCGCCAAGGTGCTTCTTTTCGGTTTTCTCAGGTTCGTTCATGTTCGGAGGGTGGTCTCTTTGTTTCGGCCGTGACATGCGGGCCGAGCAGTCAATCCGGCGGCGGCGCGGATCACCTGCGTTGGTCTCGTGCCTGCGTTGGTCTCATGTGAGTGGAAACCGCGCGAATCCGCCGGACGGTGTTGTCCGCCCGGCGGGGCCGCATTCGGTCAAGGTCCTTAGGGCTAGCTCTTGCCGGTCAGGAGGTCTTTGTATTCTTCTCCGATAGCCGTGATGCTTTTCACGTATTTCGCACAGTCCTCGGGCGAGCCATAGCCGATAAATTCCCAGGCCGCCTTGGTCTTGATCACCGCTGCTTTATAGGCCGGGTCCGTATAGACCTTCTTCAGGGTATCCGTGAGCAACTGGTAGCGCTCCGGATATTTGTCCACCGCTTCTCTCTTGATCGCGAAGGCCCTGGCGCCCGCGATCAGCGGCGGCAAATCCGTGCCCAGATGGGCGTTCGCCGTTGGCGCGTTGCCGGTCCGGTCGGGCAGGAGATTACTGTCGGCGAACATCAGCATGACGCGGAAATTCTTGCCCTTCGATATGACGCTGCCGGTCGGAAGCGCGCCGAAGTCCATCTCGCCGGTGGCGACGCCGGCCAAAGTGTTCTTGCCGCCGGAAAGCGGGATAACGTTGAGCTTCGCCCCGGTGTGCCTGGCGACCGCCAATGCGCCCAGCGTCGCCGGATGCGCCAAACGGCTGACGCCCACGTTGAGTGTCCGTTTCTTACCCTCGGCGATAATATCGTCGATATTCTGAAACGGGCTTTTTGCGCTGACGAAAAGAATTCCCGGGTCCGCATCGACTTGGGCGAAATAGAAATAGTCATCGAGATCGAAGGTCGGCTTTTTGACGACCCAATTGAGGACCTCAGGTCCCATGTTTCCGAACAACAGATTGTAGCAGTCCGGTTTCGCCAGACCCATGTACTTCTCGTAACCGACACGGCCGGCCGCGCCCGGATAGTAGGCGCCTTCGAAGTTGGTTTTCAGATAGTTTTTCCAAATCCCGGTGAAGGCACGCAGGTTCCGGTCGGCGCCGCCGCCTTCGCGGGTCGGCACGTAGACATTGATATTTTTAGACGGATACTCCGCGCCGAGGGCCGTACCCAGTGGTGCAGTCATCGCAGCCGCGCCAACGGCCGCCGAACCTTGCAGGAAACGGCGCCGAGACGGCGCCCAAAACTGTGTCATAAAAAAACCTCCCATAGGATGATCGGCGCTCAGCGCCGGAATCAACTCGGTCTTAGAGCCGAGATCTGAAAGTAATAATAGCCAATAAGAATTCCGGGCGCAAACCGTCCCGGCGTTAAGAATTCGGCATTTCAGACCGGGGGCAGAGGGGCCGGAAACCGGCTAGACGACCGCCACCGCGACGTCGAGCAGGGCCTGTCGGCGTTCGTTCCGGATGACCGCGATCGCCCGCTGCAGGGCGCCGGGCAGGTCCTCGCCGCGCTCGACCCGTTCGCCCCAGCCGCGGCTCGCCTCGACGATACGCACGAAATCGGGCACCGGCGCGAGCGAGGTCACCGGCATTTGGTTTACCTGGGATGCGTGACCGTCGGGATACATGGCCAATGTGGCACGCCGCACCGAATTCCAAATCCCGTTGTTGAAGACCACGGTCAAAATCGGCAGGTTCTGGGCCTCGGCGATCTGGTGGCAGGAAACCGGATTGGCGAAGATGTGGGAGCCCTCGCCGATGCAGGCGGCGACCAGGCGCTCCCGGTCCGCGAGCTGCGCGCCCAGCGCCGCCGGTACCCCCCAGCCCAGGCCGCCGGAGAGCGGGTGCGAGAAATAGCTGCCCGGCCGATCGAAGGACATCGCCGAAGGGTCGCAGCCGAGCTCGGCGAACAGTGCCGCCTCGGGGCCGAGCGCCTCGGAAAGGCAGAGGCTGGCCCAGAGCGGGCTCATGGGCGCGCCGTTGCCTTGGCGGGCCTCGGTCAGGCGCGCCTGGCGGCCCTTGGCGTTGCGGGCGGCGATGCCCGCGCGGCGTGCGGCCAGCCGTTCCTGGTTCTCCGCCAGGCGCGGCCGCAATGCTGCGGCCAGAGCCGTGACCACGGCGGCGGTCTCGCCAGTGAGAGCGATATCGGCGGGAAATCCGCGCAGCGGCGTGCGCGTGAACAGGGGATCGGGCCCGGTCTGGATGACCTTGCAGCCAGCGGGCGGCGCGTGCCGGTCCGGAATCCAAGGCACCAGGGCGTCGAGCACCAGAATGACGTCCGCGTCCGCCAACCAGGGTTCGGCCTGGTAGCCGGCGTGCATCCCGTGATCGCTGGCGAGCGCGTTGCAGGTCGGCCAGAACTCCACGACCGGGACCGCCCAGTCGTCGGCGAAACTCGCCAGCGGCTCGAAGTCGGCGGCCCGCGGGTCGCCGCGCTGGGCGATAATGAGCGGCCGCTCGGCGCCGGCGAGCAGCTCCGCGGCCTGGGCGATGGCCACCGGGTCCGGCCGGCCGGTTGCGCTGGCCACCATGATCGGGTCCGGAGAGTCGGCGACACCCACATGGGTCTCGCCCAGCACCTCGCGCGGCAGGCTCAGGTAAACCGGTCCGCGCGGTTCGCTCATGGCAATGGCGAGTGCCCGATCGACCAGGGTCTCGACCTCGGAGCCGCTGCGCAGTTCATAGTCCCACTTGACGAACTCGCGCACCATGGCGCCCTGGTCGCGCATTTCCTGACCCCAGTGAATCGGCAGGTTGCGGCTTCCCAGGTGGCCGCGCTCGGTCACCGGCGTGCGGCCCGAGCACATGACCATCGGGATATTGTCGCTCGCCGCGTTGATCAGGCCCATGGCCGCATTGGCGAGGCCCACGTTGACGTGGACCATCACCGCCTGAGGACGTCCCGTCACCAGATAGTAACCATGGGCCATGGCGACCGCGGCGGTTTCGTGAGAAATGGCCAGGGCTTCGGGTAACGCAGCGCCGGCGGAAGCGCCCTGGACCAGGCCCTCGATCACCGGCGCGAAGTCGGTGCCGCCGTTGGCGAACAGATAGTCGATGCCGCGGGCGCGCAAACGGGTGAGCAAGGCTTCGGCGACAATCGTCATCTCGCGGGGCTTCTCTCGGTGGGTGGCCTCGATACCGAACGGCGGCCTCGTGCCGTGACCTATCTACCCTACGATGGCGATGCTGAAGCTCAAGCCCTGGTTTTGCGGCCGGCCGCCAGGGCCGATGCGCCAGAGGCCGGAGCGGAGACTCTTTCGGCGGGAAAGTGCACGGTGACCGTCGTCCCGACATTGGGTTGGCTCTGTAGATCGAGCGACCCGCCGTGCAGTTCCACCAGCGCCTTGGTCAACGGGAGTCCGAGGCCGGTGCCCTCGTGCTGACGGCCGAGCGTGCTATCGACCTGTCCGAATTGGGACAGCGCCTTCGGAATGTCTTCGGGCGCAATGCCGATGCCGGTATCGGAGACCTGAAACTCGTAGCCCTGGCCGCCTTGGCAGCGGACCGCGAGCACGACCTTGCCGCCTGTCTCGGTGAACTTGATCGCATTGGCCAAAAGATTGACCAAAATCTGCTTCAACTTGCGTCGATCGGCGCGCAGGTGCAATGGCGTGCCGGGCAGTTCCAATTCCAAGTTGACGCCGTGTTTTTGAGCGCGCTGCTGGACCAGCCGGAGAACCGAATGTGCGACCTCGGGGATTTCGATTTCTTCCTCGTGGAGTTCGTCCATTCCGGACTCGACCTTGGAAAGATCGAGGATGTCGTTGATCAGGTCGAGCAGGTGCTGCCCGGAGCTGTGAATGTCTTCGGCGTAGTCGCGATACTTGGTGTTGCCGACCGGGCCAAGGACTTCGGTCCCGATAATTTCCGAAAATCCGATGATCGCATTGAGCGGCGTTCGCAGCTCGTGGCTCATCGTCGCCAGAAACTCCGATTTGGCGCGGTTGGCTGCTTCCGCTTCGTCGCGCGCGATCTTAAGGTCTCCGGCCAGGCTGATCAGGTGGGCTTCCTGATCTTCGAGCCGGCGCTGTGCCGCCTCGAGCTCGGCGACGCGCGCTTGCAGCGCCCGTTCGCTTTCCTGGATCCGTTCTTCGGCGTGCTTGCGTTCGGTGATGTCGGTTCCGATAGCGCCGATCCCGGCGATCCCGCCGGCGGAATCGAGGATCGGGAACTTGACCGTGAGATAGGTATGAACGCGATCTTCAAGGAGCCAATCTTCCTCCTCTTCGATGGTCCGACCGGTATCGATCACAGCTTGGTCGTGGTCCGTGAAGGAATCGGCCTTGTCCTTGGGGAAAATGTCGTGGGTCGTCCGGCCCCGAGCCTCCAAATCGGTTACGCCGAACAATTTCTCCGCAAGGGTATTGATCAAGACGTAGCGCCCTTGGGCGTCTTTGACGTGAATCTTGGCCGGAGAGTTGTTGACGACGGCCCGAAACCGCTGCTCGCTCACCCGTAGCGCCTGGTCGACCCGCTTTGATTCGGTGATGTCGCTGATGATGAGAATGATACCACCGTCCGGCAGGCGCTGTTCGTAGACACGAATGTACCGGCCATCCTGGCGAGCCATCTCGAAGGGACCGCTAGGGTTGAGGTGGCGGTGTAAGCGCTCTTGCAACCACGCCTCTTCGTGGCCCGCAGCCTCCGGTACGAGCCCCTTCTCTATGAGAGCTCGCAGGTGATCCTCGAAGAAGGTGCCCGGTTCGGTGAATTCGATGACTTCCTCGTTCAAATCCCGCCAAGCCTTGTTGGCGAGGACGATGCGGTCCTCGGCGTCGAACAGCACGACGAGCTCGGAGAGTGCCTCGATCGCGAGCGCGAGGTGCTCCTCCGTGGTCAAGGATTTTTCCACTTGTCCCGAATCGTCTTGGTGGCTCAAAAGCGCAATTCCCGGTCGATTTCTAGGGCGCGCGGTTGCAACCCAGGTCCGGGCATGCTGGCGATGGGCGGTTAGGAAATAGTTAACGTTTCGGTCCAAACCCCAGCCGGCACCCAAGCTTAGAGGTAGGCCATCAGCAGCGTCAAACCGAGCAGGATCGCGACCCAAAGTACTGTGCTGCCGGTCGATTGGGTGCGCGCCAGAATGCCGCTGGGTCCATGGTGGCGGTAGATCTGGAGGAACGCGGCCTCGAGCCGGCGCTCGGCACGGGACAGGACACTGCTGCGCGCCGGACCGCCGATGCGGAGCACCCAACGGGTCAGCGCCGGCAGCGCCTTGCGGTAGCTCCACTCGGCGTCGATGTTGAGGCCCGGCAGCTCGGGCGGATAGAGCCCGGCCAGCTTGAGCCAACAAAACGCCAGCGCCGAGAAGAACAGGAGCTGAGTTTGGGTCATAACGTGGGCTGCGGTATAGGGCGCATAATCGACCGGAAACGGCAGCATGGAATAGAGCGCCCAGGGGTAGGAGCCGTTGAACACGCAGATCACCGCGGCCAGGCCCATGGCGATCAGCATGTTGCGCGGCGCTTCCTCGCAGCGGATCCCGGAATCGTGGCTGAAGAAGGCGAAGAACGGAATCTTGATACCGGCGTGGTGGAACACGCCCGCCGAGGCGAACAGCAGCGCCAGCCAGACAATCGGGTGGCCCTCCTCGAGGGCTGCGACCATGACCATGGATTTGGATACAAAACCCGAGAATAGCGGAAACGCCGAGATCGAGGCCGCGCCGACGATGCAAAAGGCGGCGGTCTTGGGCATCGATTTGTAGAGCCCGCCCAGGGCGGAGCCGTCGATCTTGCCGGTGCGATAGAGCACGGCGCCCATGGACATGAACAGCAGGCCCTTGAACACCACGTCGTTGAAGGCGTGGGCGATGGCGCCGTTGACCGCCAGCGCCGTGCCGATGCCGATGCCGCAGACCATGAAGCCGATCTGGTTGATCAGGGAATAGGCCAGCACCCGGCGCAGATCGTTCTCGATCACCGCGAAAAAGATCGGGAACATGGTCATGGTGGCGCCGATGTAGACCAGCAGTTCGGTGCCCGGGAAGGCGCGCGCCAGGGCATAGACTGCGACCTTGGTGGTGAAGGCACTGAGGAACACCGTGCCGGTCGGGGTCGCTTCCGGATAAGCGTCGGTCAGCCAATTGTGCAGGAACGGGAAGGCGCACTTGATGCCGAAGGCCAGGAAAATCAGCCACGACCCCAGACCGTCAAGGCCAATGTAGCCGAATTCGATGGAGCCCGTCTCATAGGCGATGACCAACGCTCCAGAGAGGAGAATTACCCCCGAGAGCACCTGGATGATCAAATAGCGCATGGCGGCGCGGGTCGCGCGTTCGGTCCGCCGCGCCAGGATCAGAAACACCGAGGTGATCGCCAGCAACTCCCAAAACACGAACAGCGTGATCAGGTCGCCGGCGAAGACCGCGCCCAGGGCGCTGCCGGCGTAGAGCAGGCCCGATACCTGTTGGACCGTATCGCGCAGGTGCAGCGAATAAACGATGCCGATGAAGGCGGCGAGGTGGAACAGGTAGCCGAACAGAATGCTCAAGCGATCGACGCGCACGATCTCGAGCCGGTAGTCGAACAGCGCGGCTTCCAGGTGGATGCCCTCGCCGAGTGCGTAGAGGTTCAGCGCACCGACCAGAGGGATCGCCAGCATCACGGCTAGGCGCAACCTCCCCCGGACCGCCGTGGCCAGCGCGGCGCCCAGCAGAAAGACCAGGAAGGGCGCGACGCTAGTCATCGTAATAGTCGTCCTTGCGCATCAGGATTTTGCGCATCTCCTTGGCGATCAGCACCAGGAGAACGCAGGCGCCGAAGCCATAAAGCGGGTAGAGGCCGAACAGCGCCTCCCAAGGATGATCGACATGGCGGTTGATGAAAAACTCGGCCAGCAGCGAGATCGTGCAGACCCCGTAGAGCGCATAGATCGCGCGCTTGGTGTTGCGCGGGTCGTCGAACAGGTGGCGTTTCGGCTTGTCGTCCATGACTAATACCAATGATCCCTAGTAATGGCCCATAGAGATCGCGCGGGCGATCCGCCGGGCAGGAGGGGAGCCGCAGGCGATGTGGGACCCCCGAGTCCCAGATGGCGGCAAGGCTTCCCGACGCCCCCGGCGGTTCGCCCGCGCGACCGAAGGCGGCTTCCCCCAATCTTGTGGACGGGGGTTTTCGGGCGGCGTCCCGCGCAGCTCGCGGTGCCCCGCACCGCCACGCCACGCGCTCCTGGCCGAAAACATTGGGAAGCCGTCTCTATGGGTCATTACTAAGGATCATTGGTATTAAATCCCAAGGGGCGCAGCAGTTGGTAGATCGGGTCCGGGAAGAAGAACAGTGCCAGGCATCCGAAGGCGGTGATGCCAATGGCGATCAGGCAGGGCAGGGGGGCTTCCTTGATCTCCACTGGCCCCGGATTGCCGTTACCTTTGCCGAAGAAGCCCTGGATCGGAATCGGCATCAAGTAGGCGATGCTGAGCAGCGAGGAGATCATCAGCACCGCAACCATGGCGATCTGCCCGGCTTGGAGCGCGCCCAGCGCCAGGTACCACTTGCCCCAGAGCCCGCCGAACGGCGGCAGGCCGATGATCGAAAGCGCGCCGATGAGAAACGCGCCGAAGGTGAACGGCATGACCCGGCCCAGGCCCGAAAGCTCGCTTACCTCCGTCTTCTGCGTCGCGGTGTAGATCGCGCCCGCGCAGAAGAATAAGGTGATCTTGCCAAAGGCGTGCATGGCGATGTGCATGGAGCCGCCGATCACCCCCCAGGACGTGGCCAGCGCCGCCCCCAACACGACATAACCGAGCTGGCTGACCGTCGAATAGGCCAGCCGGGCCTTGAGATTGTCCTTGGTCATGGCGACCAGGGAGGCGATCAGGATCGAGGCCGCGGCCAGATAGATCAACCATAGGTTCTGGCCGGTGCTGGCGAGCAAATCGATGCCGAAGATGTAGACCACCACCTTCATCACCGTGAACACTCCGGCCTTGACCACGGCGACCGCGTGCAGCAGCGCGCTCACCGGCGTCGGCGCGACCATGGCCGCGGGCAGCCAGCGGTGGAACGGCATCAGCGCCGCCTTGCCGATGCCGTAAATGTAAAGCAGCAGCAAAATGCCGACCACCGGGCCCTCGGCCTTACCGGCCAGGATGCCGCCCAGGGTAAAGTCGAGGGTGCCTGCCACCTGCCAGGTCCAGATGATGGCGAGCAATTGCAGCCCGATCGAGGTGAACAACAGGATACCGAGATAAGTCCGCCCGCCCTGCTTGGCCGCGGCGTCGCCCTTGTGGGTGACCAGCGGATAGGTGCTCAGCGTCAGCGCCTCGTAGAACACGAACAGGGTCAGCATGTTGCCGGCGAAAGCGATGCCCATGGTGCTGGCGAGCGCGATCGCGAAGCAGATATAGAAGCGAGTCTGGTTCTTCTCCCGGTTGGCCCGCATGTAGCCGATCGAATAGATCGAGTTGACGATCCACAGGCCCGAGGCGATCAGCGCGAACAGCATGCCGAGCGGCTCGACTTCGAAGCGGAGCGGCAGGCCGGGCAGCATTTCGATCAACGTGGCCTCGGGCCGGCCGCCGGCCATGATCCCCGGCACCAGTGTGAGGACGGTCCCGAACAGCAATGCGGCGGTCGTGAGTGTCACGCCCTCGCGCAGATTAGGCCGGCGGCCGAACAGTGCGATCAGAACGGCTCCGGCCAAGGGAATTCCCAGGCTCAGCAGGATCGCGCTTTCCGGACTCACGCGCCACCTCCCAACAGCAACTCGGCTGCGCGCTTGGCGACGCCGAGAGTCAGCGAGGTATCGATGCCGAAGTAGATGCTGGCGCCGATCAGAAACCAGGTCGGGATCAGCATGGACAACGGCGCCTCCGCGATCTCGCCTTCCCCATCACCCTCGGGGGCGGGCCGGAAGTAGGCGACCTCGACCACCCGCCAGATATAAACGATGGCGAGCAGGGAGCCGATCAGGATCACCGCCGCCACCGCCGCCGCCAGGAACCGGTTGTCCTGCTCGAGGGCGGCCTGGACCAACATCCACTTGCTGATGAAACCGGCGGTCAGCGGCACCCCGATCAGGCTGAGCCCGCCCAACACGAAGGCGAACATGGTCAGCGGCATGCGCCGGCCCAGGCCCTCCAGGGACTCGAGCCGGGCCGAGCCCAGGCGCAGCACCACGCAGCCCAGCGCCAGGAACAACCCGCCCTTGGTCATGGCGTGGTTGAACAGATGCACGATGGCCGCGGTCAACCCGGTGGTCGAGGCGAAGCCGATTCCGAGCACTATGTAGCCGACCTGGGCGACGGAGGAATAGGCCAGCATGCGCTTCACGTCGGTCTGAAAGATCGCCACCGTCGAGCACACCAATATCGCGGCCACGCCGAGCGGGATCAGCAAGTTCTCCAGGGTCCCCAACTCGAGCGTATTGGCGGCGCCGAACACGGTGAAGAAGAAGCGCAACAGAATGTAGATCGAGACCTTGGTTGCGGTTGCGGCCAGAAATGCGGTGACGGCCGAAGGTGCGTAGGCATAGGCGTTGGGCAGCCAAAAGTGGAGCGGGAACAACGCCAGCTTGAGCCCGGCGCCGACGGTCAGGAAGGCGAAGGCGGCGAGCACGGTCCGGTTCTCGGACATCGGCGGCAGACGCTCGGCCAGGTCGAGCATGTTGAGGGTGCCGGTGACCATATACAGCAGGCCGACGCCGATCACGATGAAGGTCGCGCCGATGGTGCCCATCACCAAGTACTGAAAGGCCGCGGTCAGCGCCCGGCGGTCGCGGCCGAGCGCGATCAGCACGTAGGACGACAGCGAGGAGATCTCCAGAAATACAAAGAGGTTGAAGGCATCGCCGGTGATGGTCACGCCGAGCAATCCGGTCAAACACAGCAACAACGCGGTGTAGAAGGTTGCGTGCTGTTCCTCGGGCAGCTCGTGGGCGACCGAGACTCGGGCGTAGGGCATCACCACGGCGCCGATGGCGGCCACGATCAGAAGCACGAAGCCATTGACGGCATCGATCCTGTATTCGATGCCCCAGGGTGGCGCCCAGCCGCCCAGATGGTAGGAGATCGGCCCGCTGCTCAGCACCTGTTGCAGCAGCAGCGCCGCACAGGCCAGCGCCGCCCAGGACACGATCGACGCCAGCGCCCAGGCCAGGCCGCTGCGGCGCAACAGCAGGCAGATCGGCGCCGAGACCAGCGGCACCACGATCTGCAGTGCGGGCAAATGGGTGGCGATCACGTCGCGTCGTCCTGTCTTTGGATCTCGTCCTCCTCGACCGTGCCGTAGGCTTCCTTGATGCGCACCACCAGCGCGCAGCCGAGGGCGGTGGTCGCGACCCCAACCACGATCGCGGTCAGGATGAGGACGTGGGGCAGGGGGTTGGAGTAGGTCTCGAAGCCCTCGGCGAGGATCGGCGCGGTGCCGCCGCTGACCTTGCCCATGGTGATATAGAGGATGAACACCGAAGTCTGGAAGATGTTCAACCCGACGATCTTCTTGACCAGATTGCCGCGCGAAATGACCACGTAAAAGCCGGTCATCATCAAGACGATGACGATCCAGTAGTTATAGAGCCCGGGCGCGTCCATGGCCTAATCCTGCCCCCGGCTGGCGAAGTTGAAGAATACCGTGACCATGGTCGCCGCGACCGTGACCCCGACGCCGAGTTCGACCAGGAATATGCCCAGGTGCTGGCCGCGGGCCGGCTCGTGCGCCAGCATCCCGTAGTCGAGGAAGTTGCCGCCCAGTGCCAAAGTGGCGAAGCCGGTTCCGATGTACAGCAGCAGGCCGGCCGAGATCAGCACCCGCAAGGCGCCGGCGGGTGCGACCCGCTGGGCGCTCTCGATGCCGTAAACCAATGCGTAGAGGATAAATCCGGCGCCGAAAATCACCCCGGCCTGGAACCCGCCGCCCGGGCCGAAGTCACCGTGGAACTGCACGTAGAGCGCAAACAGCAGGATGAACGGCATGAGCAGCTTGGTGGTCACGCGCAGGACGATATGACGCTGCATTGCCGCCCCCTATTCGTCCTGGCCGCCGCTGGGGCCGCCGCGCCGCTTGCGCGGGCGCCCGAGCAGCAGAATGACGCCGATTCCGGCAGTGAAGATGACCGCCAGCTCGCCCATGGTGTCGAAGCCCCGGTAGCTGGCCAATATCGCGGTGACGACGTTGGGCACGGAAGTTTCGCGCTCGGCGTCCGCGAGGTAGCGCGGCGCCACGTGCTGATGGATCTGCGCCGCGGGATCGCCATAGACCGGCATGTCCAGGGTGCCGTAGATCAGCAGCGCCCCGGTCGCGACCACACACAACAACGGGAGTATCTGGAGCCGGCCTGGCTTGGGCGCCTTCTCCCGGTCCGTGGTCAGCGCCAGCGTTCCCAGCATCAGCACGGTGGCGATGCCGCCCCCGACGGCCGCCTCTGTGAAGGCCACGTCGACCGCATCCAGCACCACGAACAGCCCGGCCGAGAGCAGCGAGTAGATGCCGCTCAGCATGACCACGGCGAAGAGGTTCCGAAGCCGCAGAATGCCAATCGCCAAGACCGCGAGGAACGACAGCAGCACGATGTTGATCAGGGCTTCGATGAGTCGCCGTCCTTATTTGCGGGTGTGCCGCCGCCGAGCAGCGGCGCGAGTCCACGCCGGTAGGCGGCATTGGCCAGGGCATAGGTGGAGGTCGGGCTGGTGTAGAGCAGGAACACCAGAATCAAGAACAACTTGGCCGTGACCAAGGTGAGGCCGCCCTGGAGCATGAGGCCCGCCAGGATCAGTCCGGCGCCGAGGGTGTCGGTGATGCCGGCCGCGTGCATGCGCGCGTAGACGTCGGGCAGGCGCAGCAGGCCGAGCCCGCCGATGACGCAGAACGCACCGCCCGACACCAGCAAGGCCCAGGACGCGATGTCGATCAGGATTTCCATCACTCGGCCACCTCCTCGTCGGTTTCCGGGAGATGCCCGCGCGTGCCGAGATCGCCGAATTTGAGAAACTTGAGCACCGCGATGGTGGCGATGAAATTGATCAGCGCGTAGATCAGGCTGATGTCGAGGAAATCCGGCCGGCCGGTGAGAAACCCGAACACCGCGATCAGGAGCACCGTTTTGGTGCCAAAGCTGTTCACCGCCAGCACCCGGTCGTAGACCGTCGGCCCGAGCAGGGCGCGGGCCAGCGCGAGCGCCATGGCCACCAGCAGCGCAAGGGTCGCGGCGGCGAACATCAGGTGCTCCTCGCGCCGGTTGGCTCTGAAACTCCCCGCTCCGAAACGGCGGTCACGCGGCGGTCCATTTCGCCGGTTTCCAGGTCCGCGGCCATCTCCTCGGCGATGGCATGGACCAGGATCTCGCCATGCTCGACCACCATCGAAACCGTGCCGGGCGTGAGCGTGATGGAATTGGCGTAGATGACCTGACCGAGTTCGCTCGCTTGACTGGCCTTGACCCGGACCAACACGGGGTGGATCGGCAGCTTGGGATCGAGGATGCGGCGCGCCACGTCCAGGCTGGCCTTGACGATCTCGACCGTCAGCCAGACCCAGTAGGTGAGGATGCGCCACCCCAGGTGGATCGGGACGCCCTCGTGGTCGATCACGTCCATGCGGTTGGCGATTCCCACCACGATCGCGCAGGACAGAACGCCGAGGCCGAGCAGCAAGGGCGAGTCGAAAAAACCGGACAGCAGCAGCCAGACCCCGAACAGGACCAGCCCCAAAGATATGGAATGCAACAACCGCTTCCGGCGCATCGAGTCAAAATGCTCCCATCGATCAGCGCGGAATCTTGTAACAGGAGTCGCTAGCCGAGGCCAAGCCGGACCGGGGCTCGGATCCGCCGCGCGGTCAGAAGGTGACGACGCTGCGCAGGGTTTCGCCGGACTGCAGGGCGTCGTAGGCCTGGTTGATGTCCTCGATCGGGTAACTGCGGCTGAGCAATTCGTCCAACTTGAGGCTGCCGGCCCGGTAGAGGTCGATCATTCTCGGAATATCGGTCTTCGGCGCCGCCGAGCCGTAGAGCGACCCGGTCAGGACCCGTTCGTCGTAGACCAGAGACAACGAGGGGATCGTCACCTCGGCGGTGGTTGGTGTGATACCGACGATCATCGCCACGCCGCGCTTGGCCAGGCAGTCGTAGGCCTGGCGCATGGTGGCCGGCAGCCCGACCACCTCGAAGGAATAATCCACGCCCCGGCCGCCGGTGAGATCGCGAATCCGCTCGACCGGGTCTCCGTCGATCGGGTTCACTACATGCGTGGCGCCGAAATCCTTGGCATGGTCGAGCCGGCTTTCGAGCAGGTCCACCGCGATGATTTTCTCGGCCCCCGCCAGGACCGCGCCCTGCACCACGTTGATGCCGACGCCGCCGGTGCCGAACACCGCCACCGTGCGCCCCGGCCTGACCTGGGCGGCGTTGATCACCGCACCCCAGCCCGTGATGACGGCGCAGCCCAGCAGCGCCGCCAACTCCAGAGGCAAGTCGTCCGGGATTTTCAGAATCGCCTTCTCCGGAACCACGGTATAGTTGGAAAAGCTGGAGACCCCGGCGAAGTGCTTGATTTCCTGGCCGTCCAGCGTGAACCGGCTGGTGCCGTCCTGAAGCCGTCCGGTCCAGCGAATCTCGGTCCCGGCGGCACAGAGTGCCGGCCGGCCCCCGGTGCAGTACTCGCATTCGCCACAGGAGAGCCGCCACAGCGGGATTACGTGGTCCCCCGGCCGCAGCGAGGTCACGCCGGCGCCCACATCGGCGACGATACCGGCGCCTTCGTGCCCCAGGATCGCCGGAAGCGGGGCATTCAAATGCCCGGTCATGACGTGCAGGTCGCTGTGGCAGACCCCGCCCGCGACCATCTGGATGCGGACCTCGCCCGGACCCGGGTCCTGGACGTCGACCTCGCGCACCTCCAGTTTCTGGCCTGCCTCGAATAGAATCGCCGCTCTGGATTTCATCGTTTATCGGCCTCCCCCAAATGCACCGGATCGTGCCATCGTGACCCTGGATATCGCATTGTTCGTAAGGTCTCGTTTTAGGACGGTTTCGTCAAGCGAAGGCGGTGCGGCCTCTCGTCCGGGGCTGGCGCGGGGGGCCCGGGTCTGCCATCTTCGCGCTTCGACAATGATCCGAGAGGACGACCGGGTGACCGAGACCTTGCAGGTAATACCAATGGTCCTTGATATTAACCCCTTTCATGGTGGCCAATCGACCCGCCGGGCAGGCGCGGCGCGCGGCGCGATGTGCCACATCGGGCAAGCGCCGCAACGCACCCGGCGGGCCGAGTGGCCCCACCCTCCGGGCCGGGCGCTTTTTTCCGCCAGCGGCGTCGCGCGTTGCTTGAAGTGGCCGGCACTACGGCGCAACGCGCTCCTGACTGGCGGAAAAGATCGCCGCGGTGAAAGCGGTCAATATCAATGACCATGGGTATTAGCGCCGAAGTGCGCGCCATGATCGAGCGGCTGATCGCCTTCGATACCACCAGCCGCAACTCCAATCTGGATCTGATCCACGACGTGCGCGACTACCTCAAGGACTTGGGGGTCGAGTCCCATCTCACCTTCGACGACGACAAGCGCAAGGCCAACCTTTACGCGACCCTGGGCCCGACCGACCGCGGCGGAATCGCGCTCTCGGGACATACCGACGTGGTGCCGGTCGACGGACAGGAGTGGTCGAGCGCCCCCTGGACCGCGATCGAGCGCGACGGCCGGCTCCATGGCCGCGGCAGTTGCGATATGAAGGGGTTCATCGCGATCGTGCTGGCCCATGCGCCGCGCTTCCTGGAGCGCAACATCGAGACGCCGATCCACATCTGCCTGTCGTTCGACGAGGAAGTCGGCTGCCTGGGCGCACCGAAGCTGATCGCCTGGCTCAACCGGCAGCCGGTCAAGCCCCGGGCCTGCATCGTCGGCGAGCCGACCGATATGAAGGTCATCATCGGGCACAAGGGCAAGCTGTCGTGCACCGGCCGGGTGCGCGGTTTGGAGTGTCATTCCTCGCTCGCGCCCCAGGGCGTCAACGCGATCCAGGCGGCGGCCAGGGCGATCGCCAAGTTGGCGGACATGGCGGCGGCCAAGGCCGAAGAGGGACCCTTCGACGAGGACTACGACGTACCCCATTCGACCGTCCACTGCGGCACGATCCAAGGCGGCTCGGCGCTCAACATCGTGCCGCTCGACTGCCGCTTCGAGTTCGAGTTCCGCTGCCTGCCGTCGGACGACCCCGGGGCGCTGCTGGCCGAGCTCCAGGATTACGTCCGCGAGGAAGTGGAGCCGGCGATGAAGGCGATCGCGCCGGAGTCCGGTTTTACCTGGACGGAAAACTCGTTCATTCCCGGTCTGGATTTGGCTCTGGATTCGGAGGTCGTCGACTTGGCCAAGGCGCTGACCGGCGCCAACGACACCGGCAAGGTGGCCTTCGGCACCGAGGCCGGGCTGTTCGACAAGGGCGGCATTCCGACCGTAATTTGCGGCCCGGGCTCGATCGAGCAGGCGCACAAGCCCGACGAGTTCGTCTCCCTTGAGCAGCTCGCACTCTGCGAACGCTTCATGACCCGGTTGCTGGACCGGGTCTCCCCAGCTTGAGCGATGGCGGCTTGAGCCGGGCCAAATCAGCCGACAGACCGGTTCTGCTTTCGACCACGCTGCGCACCACCTTGGTGGCGCTGGCCGTCGGGAGTCTCGGCGGCTGGCTCGCCACCCTGGCCGGCCTGCCGCTGGGCTGGATGATCGGCGCCATGATCGCGACCACCGCGGCGGCCGCGCTCGGCGCGCCGATCGCGATGCCGATCGTTTTCCGCCACTTCATGGTCACGGTGCTCGGAATTATGCTGGGCAGCGGCTTTTCGCCGGAAATGCTGGAGCGGATCGGGGACTGGGCGCTGAGCCTCGCGTCGCTCGCGCTTTACGCGGCGGCGGCCGGCGGCGCCGGGCTGTTCTATTTTCGGCGCATCTGTTGGCTACGACGCGGTCACCGACTACTTCTCCGCCATGCCGGGCGGCCTTGCGGAGATGGTTCTGGTGGGCGCCGAGATGGGCGGCGATGCCCGGGTCATTTCGCTGACCCACGCCGCGCGGGTGATGCTGGTGGTGCT
>Ga0114950_10000727_pt1 | contig 23490 bp, 21 predicted proteins | sample N075metaG_FD_83503 | JGI IMG/M metagenome (GOLD analysis project Ga0114950, IMG submission 83503) | Deep subsurface microbial communities from Kermadec Trench to uncover new lineages of life (NeLLi) - N075 metaG | ecosystem: Environmental > Aquatic > Marine > Ocean trench > Sediment | place... | reverse complement strand
GAATCAGGTGCAGATATTCGATCAACTCGCTGCGCTGGAGGGGCTCCGCCGCCAGCAGCGCGCGAATTTCCGCGACCGCTTCGGGCTCGGCCTGGCGTCCCTTGGGAAACGGTACGGCCCGGCGCCGGCCGCTGCCGGGATGGTGAAACTTATGAATGTCAGGCACGGTTGTCGTTACCGCTTTTTTCGGGCGCTACGGCGACAGGGGTAAATTTTAGTGACATGATCGAAAAGCCGTAGCACGAGGAAGTAATTTCCGCCGAATCGCATTAGATTGTTCCCCGCCGCATTGGTCAACCGGCGCGGCGTATAGGCCCAAACGAAACGGGGGGGGCATGAGCCCGACAATCGATTTGCGCGTAGCCGAGTTACTGGCGTCGCGCCTGTGTCATGACATGATCAGCCCCGTCGGAGCGGTGAAAACCGGTGTCGAGTTGTTCACCGAATTCGGCGACGATGCCGATGGCGAAACCATGGCCCTGATAACCCAGAGCGCGCTGCAAGCTTCGGAAAAGCTGCAATTCTTTCGCCTGGCCTACGGCTCGGCCGGAACCTCCGCATCGGGGGTCACCGTCGCGGACGCGGTGGCGCTGATCGAATCGGCCTGCGGCAATCAGCGCACGACGATCGAAGCCGACGCGCTCGACAACCAGCCGCCGCCTGGCGCGATCAAGCTTATGCTCAACGGGGCCATGTTGGCCGGCGATTGCCTGCCGCGCGGCGGCGTCCTGAAGTTAAGCTCGGGGCCGGAAGGCGCGGACGGCTATTCCGTTCGCATTGCCGCCGCCGGCGAACGGGCCAGCCTCGACGACGAGCTATCGGCCGCCCTGTCGACCGACGTGGATTCCGCCGATCTCTCGCCGAAGTCGGCACATGCCTATTACACCGCCATAGTGGCGCGCGGGCTCAATGGCGGACTGGCGATCGAAACCGCGCAGCCCGACGAAATTGTATTCCGCTTTAATCTGCCCCGTAAAAGCGCGTGAAAAAGCCGGCATAAAACGCCGGCTTTTCCACGAGTCGATCAGGGGGGACTGATCGGGAGGTCGGGAGGCGGGGTCAGGCCGCCTGCGCCGTGGATTTTTGATCGGCCGGATCGGCGACCGGGTCGCGCAATACATAGCCGCGTCCCCAGACGGTCTCGATATAGAGCTCGCCTTCGGAGGCCTGCGACAGCTTTTTGCGCAATTTGCAGACAAACACGTCGATGATCTTCAACTCGGGCTCGTCCATGCCGCCGTAAAGGTGGTTGAGGAACATTTCCTTGGTCAGGGTCGTACCCTTGCGCAGCGAGAGCAGCTCGAGAATACCGTATTCCTTGCCGGTCAGATGGACCGGCTTGCTGCCGACTTCGACCGTGCGGGCATCGAGATTGACCTCGAGCTTGCCGGTTTTGATCACCGAATCGGCGTGTCCCTTCGAGCGGCGCACGATCGCCTGGATACGGGCGACAAGTTCGCGCTTGTCGAACGGCTTGGTCAGGTAGTCGTCGGCGCCGACACCCAAACCCTTGATCTTGTTGTCGGGCTCGCTCAGTCCGGACAGGATCAGGATGGGGGTTTCAACCCGGGCTTCGCGTAGCCGCCGGACGACTTCGAAGCCATCGATATCGGGCAACATCAGGTCCAGAACCATGATGTCGTAGTCGTAGAGCTTGCCAATTTCCAGACCGTCTTCGCCCAAATCGGTCGTATCGCAGATATATCCTTCGGCTTTAAGCATCAATTGGATGCTTTGCGCCGTTGCTGCATCGTCTTCGATAAGCAGGATGCGCATTCTGTCACTCCGATCGTTAATTAAGGGCCAGCATGGCGGGCCGGGTTGTTTTGGTAACCATCATTAACAAGATAACCCCGAGTTGGTTAACGAATTAATAACATTAATTCATTTTCGTTATCGCCGCCGATCCGTTCTTTACCGAACTTTAAACTCGTAAACCGTAGAATACATGCGACATCAGGGCGCTAGCGCAATCGTGACGCCGGTTTCGAGGCCCAAATAATGGGGAAAAATTAAGTTTTGATGGTTAATATCGCGAATATTCAAGCCAGCCTCGACCGTGTTTCAGAGCAATATATCTATGGCCGCGTCACCGCCGTGCAAGGGTTAATGGTGGAAGTTGGCGGTGTCCAACGGGCCATTTCGGTCGGCGGGCGCTGTTATCTGCAAGCCCGCGGCGGCAAAAAGGTTGCCTGTGAAATCGTCGGATTCCGCGATGACCGGGCGCTGTTGATGCCCTTTGGCTCGCTCGATGGCGTTGGTATCGGTTCGAAAGCCGAACTCGCCGACGCGGCTCCGGCGGTCTACCCCGATGCCTCGTGGCTCGGGCGTGTCGTCAACGCGATGGGCGAACCGATCGATGGCGGTCCGCCCTTACAGATCGGCTCGCGTCCCCAATTGCTGCGCGCCAGTCCGCCGCCGGCGCATCAGCGCCGCCGGGTCGGCGCCAAACTCGATCTCGGGGTCGGCGCGCTCAACACCTTTCTGACCTGCTGCCAGGGCCAGCGCATGGGCATATTCGCCGGCTCGGGGGTCGGAAAATCGGTCCTCATGTCGATGCTGTCGCGCTACACCGCCGCCGACGTCAACATCATCGGATTGATCGGCGAACGCGGCCGCGAAGTGCAGGAATTTATCCATGAGGGGCTGGGCGAAGAAGGATTACGCCGCAGCATCGTCGTCGTCGCGACCTCCGACGAGCCGCCGCTGATGCGCCGCCAGGCGGCGTATTTGACCCTGGCCCTGTCGGAATTTTTTCGCGATGCGGGCAACGAAGTTCTGTGTCTGATGGATAGCGTCACACGGTTTGCCCAGGCGCAGCGCGAAATCGGCCTGAGCGCCGGCGAACCGCCGGCGTCGAAAGGGTATACGCCGACGGTGTTTTCGGAACTGCCGAAATTGCTCGAGCGCGCGGGTCCGGGCATCGAGGGAACCGGCAATATTACCGGCTTGTTCACGGTGCTCGTCGAAGGCGATGACCATAACGAGCCGATTGCCGATGCGGTTCGCGCCACCCTCGACGGCCATATCGTACTCGACCGGTCGATCGCGGAGCGCGGCAGATACCCGGCGGTCAACATCCTCAAGTCGATTTCACGGACCATGCCCGATTGTAATTCCAAATTCGAAAATGCGCTGGTGACGCGGGCGCGCTCGCTGCTGGCGCGCTACGAAGACATGGCCGAGATGATCCGGCTGGGCGCGTACCGCGAGGGTTCCGACGCCGGGGTCGATGAAGCGGTGCGGTATTATCCGGCTCTCGAGGCATTTCTGAGCCAGGCGATCGACGAGCCCGTGCGGTTGGAGGACGGATACAAAGCGCTGGCCGAGATTATCGGCCTCGGCGATGGTGGGGGCGAAAGCGAGGACGGCGCCGGTCTGGAAACCGGCGAAGGCCTCGGGGAACAGACTTTTTCGCCGCAGGCGCCGCTGCCGGGGGCCGGTGGGGCGCTCGTGGATGATCAGGGCGGCATTGCCGGCTCTTAATCATGAAATCCTTACTCACCCTTATTCGCCTCAAACAGCAGCTTCTCGACGAAAAACGTCTGGTCGCAACCCGGCTGGAAACCGAGGCGGCGTCGATCAACACGAAGATCGAAACCCTGGATATCGAGGTCGTCTGCGAAACCGAAGCGGCGCGCGGCGATGCCAACAGCTCATTCGGGTACGGCAGCTATATCTCCGCGGCGCGGACGCGGCGTCGCGGGCTGGAGGAACAATTGGCGCAGGTGGGCGAAAAGATTGCCGAGGCCGCCGATGAAGTGGCCGACGCCTTTCGCGAAATGAAACATTTCGAGTTGGCCCAGTCGCTGGCCGACCAACGCGCCCTGGCGGAAGCCAACCGGCGCGAGCAGGCAACTATGGACGAGGTGGGATTGACGGTATACCGGCGGGCGAGGGCGTCCGGCGGTTTCTAGGCGTATACGCCGACCGCGTGTTCCGATACGTCGTCGGCCGGGTCGACCGGGAACCGCGATTGCACCTGAAAGTTTATCCGCCCCTGCACGCCGAATTCGGCATTGGCATTATTGAACAGCGCCGCGATATCGGTTCGCATGGTGCGCGGTAAAGTTTCCTGGGTCCGCACCATCAGGTCGAACCGGGCGCCGCGCACCAGCCCATCGAGCTGAATGTCGCCGAGATGACTGAGCGACGCTTCGATGACGAAGCGGGTGCCGAGGCTATTATCTTCAGGCTCGTCACCGCCCTGGCGCTCGCGGAGATACAGGCGGATTTGCTGTAGAAACCCATTGTGCAACAGCGGCAGCATGGCGACCCGCCAGTCGCCGTGGGCGGGTTCGCTGGCGAGACGCACAATTTGGCCGAAATCGTCGCCGAGTTCATCCAGCAGCGCCCGGCGATTGTTGCCCTGCAACAGGCGGATGATGTCGGGTCCCAGCCATTCGGGCATCTGTCCGCGGGTCAGGATGGCCAGGAACAGCGCGATGCCGGCGGTCAGCGTCGTGCCGGTGTTGGGGATGGCGCCCGCCGTGAATTGCGCCGCGACCTGCGGGTTGCTGGCCGTTGCCGCTTCGATCACTTCCTCCAGCGTTGTCCAGTTGTGCGACAGGCTCATCAGGGACCGCAGATGCGCCGTATTGGGGTCGGTCGGCAGAACGGTGCCCGGCTCGGCCAGGATTTGCAGTGTCATATGCCCATTCACAACGCCTCCGCCGGTGGTCGGCAGAACGATCCGCCCGGCCGCGGTTTCGATCATCGTGGGCCCCCCCGCCGGCGAGGCCACGATGCGTCCGGTCACCACGGCTTCGTTGCCGCCGCTCGCCGCCGCGGGCGCGTTCGTGTGGAGGGCCACGATCTTGGCGTGAAAGCTGCCCGCAGCGAATCCCGCGGGCGCCGCGGCCGAACTCCCGCCCGCCGGCCCGGCCCCCGGAGCGGCCCCCGGAGCGGACGGCGCCGCTGTTACGCTGGTCGTTGCTGGCGCGTAGCGCCCGGCTACGGTCTCGCCGACGGCAAGCGTCGCCGGCGTGGCGGCCTTCGCGGTCGTAGCCTGGCCGCTGGGGGGCGCATCGGCGGACACCAAACGCAATTCGAGAGGGACGCCGGATTTTACGATCTGAATCTGAAGCAGGGTGCCTTTCGCCGGGGTGGTGGCCAACGGCAGGGTTACCTGGCCGAACCTGGTATCGATAACCGTCTTTCCGTCGGGTGACGATGCGACCACCTGACCGCGAAATAATTCGCCATTGGTGAGGGTCAGCAGGGCGGTGGGCGGCTGGAGCAGGCGGATTATGTCAGAGGACGGGACAGACGGGCCCCGGCCTTGCGCGCCGAGCAGGATCAATTCGACGGGGGTGCCCGCTTTGATGATTTGTAATTGCAAGACCGTGCCCGGCGCCGGATTGGTGGACAGAGCGAGAGCAAATTTTCCGTAGCGGGTATCGACGATGACCTTGCCGTCGGCGGTCGGCCCGATGACGACGGCGCGGACCAGTTGCCCGACGGCCAGCGCCGAAAGACTGGGGGAGGGGTGGGGAAGGAGGATCGATCCCGATCCGGCGCCGCTGGTGCTGCCGTGGGCGGTGGGGGCGGTCGGCCCCGGAGATGTCGAGGGCGGGGACGTGAGAGATGGGGAGATGGGCTGGTTCATGCCACTCTACTAAACTACACCAAGGGTTCGAATGCGGACCTTGGGATGGATCTCGTTTTGGGACAGTACCGTGGTTTGCGCCCGGAACCGCTCGATCAGCGAGCGCGCGTAGGGCCGCACGGTCGGGCTGGTCAGCAAGACCGGCGATTCTCCGGCCATGGCGTGCTTGTCGAATTCGGCGCGAACCGCGGTGATGAAATCCTGCAGGCGCGTCGGCGCCATGGCCAGGTGAACCTCTTCGCCCTCGGTCACCAGCGCTTCGGCGAATGCTTGCTCCCATTCCGGCGACAGCGTGACGATCGGCAGATAGCCTTCTTCGTTGAGGTAGGCATCGCTGAGTTGGCGCGACAGCCGGGAGCGCACATGTTCGGTGATCATCGAGACGTTGCGCGTTGCAGCGCACGCTTCGTTGATGGCCTCGAGTATGGTCGACAGGTCGCGGATCGAGGCGCGCTCGGCGAGCAGATTCTGCAAGACGCGCTGGATACCGCCAACCGTGATGAGGCTCGGAACCAGATCGGTGACCAGTTTCTGATGATCGTTGTCGAGCTCGTTGAGCAACCGCTGGGTTTCGGCGTAGGACAGCATTTCCGCCATATTGTCTTTGACGGCTTCCGTCAAATGCGTGGTGATCACGGTCGGCGGGTCGACCACCGTGTAGCCGCGGAACAAGGCTTCTTCCTTATTCGGTTCGCTGACCCACATCGCCGGCAAACCGAATGTGGGTTCGACCGTTTCCTCGCCGGTCAGGGTAATGGCGTCGCCGCGCGGATCCATGACCAGCAGCATATTCGGGCGCACATCGCCGCGGCCGGCATCGATTTCCTTGACCCGCACGACATAGGTCGTGGGGCCCAACTGCATATTGTCCTGGATACGCACGGCCGGCAGGATAAAGCCCATTTCAGACGCCAATTGCCGGCGCAGAGCGCGGATCTGGTCGGTCAGGCGCTGGCCTTTCTCCGAATTGATCATCGCCAGCAAGCCATAGCCCAGTTCCAGTCTGATCTGGTCGATTTGCAGCGCCGTCGATATGGGCTCTTCGGTGGGGGCGGCCTCGGCGGCCTCGGCGGCGCTGGCCGCCTCGCTTTCAACCGTTTCGGTTTTCCGCCGTTTGGTGACCAGCCAGGCGCAGCCGCCGGTGGCGCCCGCCAGCGCCAGGAACGGCAGCATCGGGATGCCGGGCAACAGGGACATACTGACAAGGAGAAATGAGGAGACGCCGAGCGCGGCGGGATAACCGGACAGTTGGCCGAACAGGGCTTTGTCGGTGCTGCCGGTGATACCAGCCTTGGTGACCACCATGCCGGCGGCGGTCGATACGATGATCGCCGGAATTTGCGACACCAGTCCGTCGCCGACGGTGAGCAGCGTATAGGTTTCGGCGGCTTGACCCATGGTCAAACCTTTCTGCCCGACGCCGATGATCATGCCGGCGATAATGTTGATGAACGTAATCAACAGGCCCGCGATGGCATCGCCGCGCACGAACTTCGCCGCACCGTCCATGGCGCCAAAAAAGCTCGATTCCTCTTCCAGTTTTTTGCGCCGCTCGCGGGCTTCGTCCTCGGTGACCAGGCCGGCAGAAAGGTCGGCGTCGATGGCCATCTGTTTGCCGGGCAACGCGTCGAGGCTGAACCGGGCGGCGACTTCGGCGATACGCCCCGAGCCTTTCGTGATGACGATGAAATTCACCAATACGAGAATCACGAAGACGATGATGCCAATGATGAAATTGCCGCCCATGACGAAATTACCGAACGCCTCGATGACCTGACCGGCCGCACTGGGGCCGGTATGTCCGTCGGCGAGTATGAGGCGGGTCGACGCCAGGTTCAGCGACAGCCGCAGCATCGTCGCGATCAGCAAAATTGTCGGAAACGAACTGAATTCTAACGGTGTGCGGATGAACAGCGAGGTCATCAGCACCAGGACCGAAAAGGTAATCGATACCGCCAGGCCGACATCCAGAAGCCAACTCGGCATCGGCAGGATGAGCATGACCAGAATGGCCACAATGCCCAGCGCCAAAGCGATATCGGGACGCCGGAGGGCGGCGAAAAAATCGCCGCCGGCCGCCGCGACGCCGTCGGTGGGCGCTGCGGCTCCTGGTGCCGCGATATCCGCGCCGCCCGCCGCCGACTCGCCAGGACCGCCAGTGGGGCCGCCAGAGGGGGGCGCGCCCGCGGGCGGGCCTGCCTGTGTGGTGTCGCTCATATGATCAAAACGCTAACGGTTGTTCTCTAATGTCGCCTACAGGGCCGCGCTCTCGCCAGGCATCGGTACCGGCACGCCCTGCTCGGTGTATTGCTTCAACTTGTTGCGCAGGGTGCGGATTGAGATGCCAAGAATGGTTGCCGCATGGGTTCGGTTGCCGAGGCAATGGGAGAGCGTATCGATGATGAGTTCGCGCTCGACTTCGGCAACGGTGCGTCCCACCAAGGCCTCCGTACCCGCCTGGGCGGCGACAGCGGCAACGGCGCTTTGATCGGGGCTGATCGCGCCATCCAGCATGTCGGTCAACTGGATCGCGTCCGTGTCGATGGTGTCGCCCGTCGAGAGCAGAACGGCGCGGTGAATGGCATTTTCCAACTCGCGAACATTGCCGCGCCAGGGGTGCGCGGTCAGGAGTTCGAGCGCCGCCTCGCTGATGGGGAGCGCCAGCACGCCATTCGCGTCGGCGTATTTATCGACGAAGTGGTAGGCCAGCGGCGCGATGTCTCCGCGCCGCGAGCGCAGTGGCGGCATCCATAGATTTACGACGTTGAGGCGGAAGTACAGGTCCTCGCGGAACGTACCCTTCGCCGCTTCCTCGGCGAGATCACGGTTCGTGGTGGCGATCAACCGTATGTCCACCTTGATCGTGCGGTTGCTGCCAACCCGCGTGATCTCGCGTTCCTGGATGGCCCGCAGCAGCTTCGCCTGCATGTGCGTGGCCATTTCGGAAATCTCGTCGAGCAGCAGCGTGCCCCCGATGGCTTCCTCGAAGCGGCCGATGCGGCGGGCGACGGCGCCGGTAAAGGCGCCCTTTTCGTGACCGAAAAGTTCGGATTCGAGCAGGTTTTCGGGAATGGCGGCGCAGTTGACCGATACGAATATATTCTTCGCACGTTTCGATTTGCGGTGGATATGGCGGGCCATCAACTCTTTGCCGGTGCCGGATTCACCCGTGATCAGGATCGACGCCTCCGACGGCGCCACCCGGTCGGCGAGTTTTAAGATGTCGGCCATGCCGGCATCGCTGAAGATGAGTTCATTGCTCTCTTCGGCCACCGCCTCGAGAACGGCGGCGATTAAATCGGGATCCGGCGGCAGGGGAATATATTCCTTGGCGCCCGACTTGATGGCCGCCACCGCTGCATCGGCATCGTTTTCAAGACCATAAGCGACAACCGGGACGCTAATCCGCTCGGACGCGAGGCTGGTGACCAGGACACCGATATCGAGTTCGACATCGACCATCAACAGTTCGGCGCTCTGGCCGGCGCGTAAGGCGTTCAGGCCGGCGGCGATGTCATCGACCTGCGCGACCTTGGCGCCGCGGGCGATGGCCATCTTGCTCGCCGCGGTGATGTGCCCACCCAGACGGCCTATAATTAGCAAACGCATTTTTTAATCTCCAAAATCAAATTCTTTGTGCCGGCCCGATACGTTCTCAGTCGAAGAGCGAAACGCGCTTGGATGGCGGAAGAATGGTGTTGACCAGTGTTTCAAGCCGGCGGGGACTTTCCTGGCGTCCGATCGAACTGACGCCAAGCAGGTACACTTCGTTTACCAGCGCTTCGTCGTCGGACTTGCGCTCAAGTTTTCCGGCGAGCGGGGCCAGAACCATGTTGCCCAATACCGCGCCGTAGAATGTCGTCAGCAGTGCGACCGCCATGGCCGGACCGATCGCCGCCGGGTCTTCGAGGTTTCCCAGCATCTGCACCAGACCGACCAGCGTGCCGATCAAGCCCATGGCCGGTGCGACATCGGAGGCGCGGCGCAGCACGCTGGCGCCTTTGGCATGGCGCTCGGCGATGGCATGGAGTTCCTTGCGCATCAGCCGTTCGGCTTCAGCGCCTGGGGTGCCATCGATCACCAAGGTCAGACCGCGGGCCAAGTAAGGTTCGTTCCGCAATCCGGCTAAATGGTCTTGCAGCGTCAAGGTGCCGCTCTGGCGGGCCGTTTCGGCAAGCGAGATAACGTTGCGGGCGGCTTCGCCGGCATCGCGCGTGGAATTGAACAAGCTTTTCGCGATAATGCTCTGGGTCGTCCGGAGGTCGGAGAGGCTGAAACTTATCATCGTCACGGCACTGGTGCCGCCGAGCACGATAAGCATGGCGGGAACGTCGACAAAAGCGCCCCACGAACCGCCCATGACGATCGCGGCCGAGATCAGAACGAGCGCACCGACGAGGCCCAATATGGTCGCGCCGTCTAAAGAACGTGACTTTACACCGCGCGTTGGATTTCGGCCCGGGTCGGCGTTGCGCCGCTTCGGCGCCGGCCGCGAGGGTTGTTCGGTGGCGGTATCGGCCATAATCAGATCAGTCCGCTTTGATGATTTCGGTCATCGTCACGCCCAGACGCTCGTTGACGACGACGACTTCGCCACGGGCGACCAGACGGTTATTGACGTAAATGTCGATGGCTTCGCCGACTTTGCGGTCGAGTTCGACGACGGCGCCACGGCCGAGTTTCAGCAACTGGCTAACCTGCATGGTCGATTTGCCGAGAACCGCGGATATGGTCACGGGAATGTCGTAGACCGCTTCAAGGCCGGCGACCGACCCTATGCCGCGATCAACATCGCCGGACTTCGGCCCCGATTCTGCCTCCGGCTCCGCGGCGGCAGGCGGGGAATCGAACGCAGCATCGATATCCTCCGCCGACATTTCCTCTTCGGCGGGCGCTGCATCCGCGCCCTCTTTGAGTTCTTCGAAATCTACTTTTTCCGTGTCGTCCATAACAAACTCCTAGTCTATCGCTTCAGAAAGTTGTTCTATCTCATTGGATTCAAGCGATAATTTGGGTGAATTTTCTGAGGTGCCGGGGGCTGCTTCGGGGGTCGCGCCATCGGCCGCTTTGGGGGCCATCGAGGGCATGCCATTGCCAACGATCGCTTCGACGGCCTTGTCGATTTCCGACCATGTACGTTGCACATCGCGCTCGCTGCCGCCGTCGGCCCACATCACATGACAATCGGTGTCCGGCAACCGGTCATCGGCAATGAGAACGATTTCGCCATCGAGGCCGTTGGTTAAAGTTTCGATGCCGGATTGCAGAGCGGCGATGTTACTTTCGGACACCCGCACCACGACGCGGGGCTCGCCATGAACCTCGGCGAGGGTGCGGGAGATGTGGCTTTTGATCTCGGAAAGCGCGTTTTGGGCGGCCAGCGCCGGGAGCATTTTCCGGCACATGGCGATGGCGATTTCGACGGCGCATTCGGTGGCCGTTTGCAAATCTTCAGCGCGTACCGCCGATAGCGCGGTTAGCTTGACCGACATCTCGGCCAGGAGGTCGGCGGCGCGTTTTTCCTCGAAGCCGCGCAGCTCCGCGCGCGCTGTCTCCAGAGCCTCTTGCCTGACGGCGGCAATATCCTCTTCCGAATATTTTTCCGCCGTGCGTTCGACCGCTTCGAGATCGCCGAAGTCCGTCTCGAAAAGATATCTTGTTTCCGCGCCCATCGTTAATACACCAAGTCGTCTTCGGTGGAGGAATCGGAGATTATGATCTCTCCCCTGTCGGCCAGATCTTTGGCCGCCGCCACGATCTCCGCCTGGGTTTCGTCGACATCGCGCAGACGAACCGGCCCCATCGCTTCCATATCTTCTTTGAGGATTTTGCCGGCGCGCTCCGACATGTTCGAGAAAAACAGATCGCGCAGCACTTCCGACGCACCCTTCAATGCCAATCCCAACTTGTCCTTGTTGACCGCTCTCAGCAGGGTCTGCACCGCGGTGGAGTCGAGCTTTTCGAGATCCTCGAACGTAAACATCAACGCCTTGATCTTCTCGGCGGATTCGCGATTTCGGTCCTCCAGGGACGAGATGAACCGGGCCTCGGACTGGCGGTCGAGATTATTGAAAATTTCGGCCATCATTTCGTGGGCGTCGCGGCGCTGGGCCCGTGCCAGGTTCGACATAAACTCTGTGCGCAATGTCTGCTCGACATCGTCGAGAATATCTTTTTGCACGGTTTCCATGTGCAGCATGCGCATCACCACTTCCATGGCGAACGATTCCGGCAGCGTGCTCAGCACCCGCGCCGCGTGATCGGGGCGTATCTTCGAAACGATGACGGCGACGGTCTGGGGATATTCGTTCTTGAGGTAGTTGGCGAGGACGGTCTCGTTGACGTTGGCCAGCTTGTCCCACATGGTGCGGCCGGCGGGTCCGCGAATTTCCTCCATGATGTTTTTGACCCGGTCATCGCCCAATGCCTTGGCCAGCAAGCGTTCGGTCGAGTCCATCGTACCGGTAAGAGAACCGGTGGAAGAAAGCTGATCGGCGAACTCGACAAACAGGGTCTCGATGATCTGCGCATCGATGGTGCCGAGCTTCGCCATGGTTTGGGAGATTTCCCGAATCTCATCTTCATCCATCAGGGCGAAGAGTTCCATCGCGCCGTCCTCGCCTACGGAGAGCATGATGATCGCGGCCTTCTCGGCGCCGGTGATGGTTCGAAAATCGGAACGTACGCGATTAGCCATGAGCTAAATTTCCCTAAGTTTCCTGGTACATCCACTGCCGCATGATCGCGACCGTTTCGTCCGGATGCTTGGAAATGAGCTGGTTGACCTGATTCATCGATGATGCTTGAACGCGGCCGTCGATTTGGGAAAGGTCGATCCCGGGCTGCACTTCGCTGCCTTCCACGCCATCTGGCGCCGCGCCTTCTTCTAACCCTTCCGGCGGCGCCAACTGTCCTTGCGGACCGGTGCTCATGCCGGCGGGCAGCATGTTTGCCATGGCCATATTGTTGCTGGCCGTCGATGCGATTTCGAAGGCGCGGCTGATCAGCGGCCGCACCACCAACAGAATGACCAGAATGGCGACAATGCCGAGCACCAACATTTCGGCGGCTCTAAACAGGTCGTCCTTCGTCAGGCCCAAAAAGCTGATGGGAGGCGGGGGAGCCTCTTCGATCTCAATCGGTATGAAGGGCAGGTTCACGACTTCGACGACGTCGCCGCGCGCCTCGTCGTAGCCGATCGCCGATTTCACCAACGCTTCATATTGCGTCATCTCTTCCGGGGTCCGGGGCGTATAATTGCCTTCCGCGTCTAGCCGGCCATCGACCAGAACGGCAACGGTGAGCCGCTTGACGGTTCCCGTTTCGCGGACCTGCGTGGTTACCTTGCGGGAGATTTCGTAATTGACGGTCTCCTCGATCCGCCGCGAACTGCTTCTGCTGGTATTCGTTTGGGCGCCATCCAGGGTGTTGAGGCCCGGTAGATTATTGGCGATGGAGACGGAGCCGCTGGGATCCGAGTCGGCGCTTTCGTCCTTCTGTTCCACCGTTTGGGTCGAGCGCGCCACCTGACCATCGGGATCATAGATCTCATCCCTGATCGTAAAGCGGTCGAAGTCTATATCGGCCGAGACTTCGGCCCGGACGGCGCCAAAGCCGACCGAGCTTTCGAGTATTTTCTCGATCGAGCGCGTGAGCCGCGATTCGTGGCGCTGGCGCGCCTCTTCGCCGGTTGCGGACGAAAATGCTTCCTCGGAGTTGTTGCCGCCGCGCGCCAGCAGCCGGCCGTTATTATCGACGATCGAAATCCGAGAAGGCTGTAGCCCCGGTACCGCGGTGGACACCAAATGCTGGATAGCTTTGACCTGGCTCGGCTGCAGGCTAGACCCGGTGAGCCTGAGAACGACCGATGCGGTGGGTTCCTGCTTGTCCCTGCTGAACACTTCGCGGCGTGGCATGACGAGATGAACGCGCGCCGATTTGATTTGGCTGATCGAAGCTATGGTGCGCGATAATTCGCCTTCGAGGGCGCGGGCCTGGTTCAAGCGCTGGACGAAACTCGTCGTTCCGAGTGTGCTCGCATCGTCGAACAACTCGTAGCCAACAGTACCGCCGTTCGGCAGTCCATCGGAAGCCATGGCCAGGCGCACCCGGGACACATCGTCCTGAGGCACATATATCTGGGTTCCGCCGCCGCGAAGTTCGTAGGCGATATTTTGACCGGCGAGACGGCCGGCGATCGCGTTGGAATCTTCGATCGAGAGGTCGCCATAGAGTAACGACAGTTCGGACGTCGCCAGGCGCGACGTCATGAACATGAAGAAGCCGATCATTCCGGCGCCGACAAGCGCCATCATCGTCATGCGGGCGGGACCGAGCTGCCGCATAATTTGGGAAAATGAATTCACACCGAAGCCTATTCGTAAACGCCAGAAAGTCGCCGCCGGGATATTTCATCCGGCGACCTTTGAAGGTTAGGAGTTCGAAGTGAATAAGCCGTTAATCGGCGGCAATTTTTGCCGGGTAAGTAGGCAAAAAATGCCACCTTTTATTCAATTTTACGCAATTTGTGGATAACTCGCCCCCGTTTCCCGGGGCGAAACGGTTTTGCGTGTCCGTTTAGATAAATTTCGCGCGAAGAAAAACCGTCCTTTATCAGGGTGCGCGATAGTCCTGCAATCGGGTGACGCGGAGGCCACGCACGCCGTGTTTGTCGATCATCTCCTGCCAGGATAAAAATTCCTCGGAAGAAAGATTGTAGCGTTGGCACACTTCGTCGAGCGTGATCGCCCCGTTCTTGACGGCGGCGACGACCGCTGCCTTGCGGCGGACGACCCAGCGTTTGGTGTCGGAGGGGGGGAGATCGTTCAGAATCAAATGATTCTGGCCGCGCTCGATCGTGCTCACATTCGAGTTGGCGTCGAGCCTTTGAGAATTATGTCCGTCCATGGTGCTCACTGCGTCTACCTGCCACTTCTTCCTGTTTGTGGTGTCTGTGACGGTAGTCCTGTCGGCTTAAGGAAAGGCTAAATGCGGTATTCGAACTTCTTGCATTTTAGATAATTTTTAGGAGAGCTATCCCGGCGCCAGAGGAGAGGCGCTGGCGCCGGGATTGCTTAGTCACCTAGCTCGGCTATCGCTTGATCCGTACCAGTTCTTCAAGCATCTGATCAGCCGTTGTGATGATTTTGCTGCTCGCGGAATAGGCGCGCTGGGTAATAATCATGTTGGTGAATTCCGCCCCAAGATCGACGGTCGACGTCTCCAGCGTCGATGGCGAGATATCGCCCGCCGCACCGGTACCAGCCGGATTAAGAAAGATGGTGCCGGCGTCCACGTTATGGGACCATGCGTTGCCCGAAACCCCGGAGAGTGCTGCCGGATTGGCGAATGTCGCGATCGGCAGCCGGAAAACCGTCCGCTCCACGCCATTGTCGAACAGGGCGGTAACCTGACCGTCCGAGCGCATGGCGATCGACTGGAAGCGGCCAAAGGTGACACCATCCTGGTTGATCGACGAGATGGCGTAGCCTGAGGCGAACTGGGTGACGCCATCGGCCCTGTTAACGGTGCCCAGGCTAAAAGAGATCGCGCTGGCCGAGGCGGCGGTGGTCCATTCGCCGGCCGGAACGGCGAGCGATAGCGGGGTGAAACTGGCCGGCGTGCCGTCGCCGTTGAACACCACCGTATCGACCGTCAGGGGAAACGACGCCAGTGTGACGCCCGAGACCGATGCCGCGCCGTTGTCGGCGCGCGTAACGCCCGTGATCTCCAGCCCCCATGTCGGCGGCGCGGCGACGTTTTTGGTCCACAGCAACGCGATGTTGTGACCCACGCCGAGCGAATCGTAGACCAGGACGGTCGCCGTGTTGGTGTCGGTGACGGCCGCGGTCGCCGGCAGGTTGAGCGCCATGGCCACGGCGGATGTCGGCGTCACCGTGCCGGCCAGCGCGGTTACCTGGATGGGCTGGAGGTTGCTCAGGGACGTGGGATCGGGAACGCTGCCATCGGCGATGTTATCCTGATCGACGTCGTAGGAGCCATCGGGCAGGGTCGGCCAGCCCTGCAGGTAATAGCCGCCGGTATTGACCAGATAGCCATTCAGATCGACCGTGAATTGGCCGGCGCGGGTATAAAGGAAACTCCCGTCTGCATTGTCCGAATCGGTATTAACGACGAAGAAACCCCGGCCCGACATGGCGATATCGGTCGAGCTCTGCGAGGCCTGCAAGAGACCTTGGCGCTCCGACGACTGGTAGGGGCTGGCGCTAAGGCCACCCGGCGCATAGGAGGACGAGCCTGCTTCGCCGGTTACCAGGGTCGAAAACCGGGACTCGGTGTGCTTGTAACCGATCGTATTCAGGTTCGAGATGTTATCGGCAATGATGCCCATCGCCTGACTGTTGGCGTTGAGGCTTGAAATTCCGGAATACATTGCGCCGTAGATACTCATTTTATTCTCCTTGCAAGAAGTGCGGCTTGCGGCTCGTTAAGCGGTGGGCGGTGTTTTGAGAGCAAACACCGAAAGAATTCTTTGGAGCGGGATCTCGAGCGGTCCCACGGTGACGAAGGTTTGTCCTTCGGATTGCCACACCGCATCGGCGGTGCCGCTGAAGAACACAGGGATGTCATCGACTGTTTCGTTGTCGGCATCGACCGCCGAAACGACAACCGTGTAGGGTCCATCGTCCTGTAAAATATCTTGCGTATTCTTGCCGTCCCAGACCACGTTTTGGCGGCCGGCGTCGGTGGAAACCTTGAACGAGGTGACGAAGCTGCCGGAACTGTCGAGGATCGCCACCGTGGCGTTCACGACGCCTTCGGGCAGGTGATACGAGATCGTCGCCTCGCCATCCTCGAGCAGGGTCAGGTCGCTTTCGACCTCGACGGTTTTGCCGAGCAAGTTGACGGCCCCGACGCTTTCCGCCGCTTGGTGCAGGGCGATCAGGTCTTCTACTTTACTGGTCTGGGCGATCTGCTGCTCGAGCTGGCTGAATTGCACCAACTGGTCGGTGAATTGCGTCGCGTCCGTCGGATTTAGCGGATCCTGGTATCGCAGTTGCGTAATCAGCATCAACAGAAAATCATCGAAATTCTGTGTCAGCGACTTGGTCGCAGCGGAGGTCTCTTTAGAGACCGCGGATGCTGTGGCTGGGGAGACTTCCATGAGAGCTGCTCCTATATCTCGAGATCTAGAACGCCGTCGTGCTGACGCCGGCGGGGTTGGTCGTTGTCCGTGGTATTTTCGCCATCGGAACCGTCGTCATCCGCCGCGGCGCCGTTTTCGGTTTGCCCGCTACCATCCGCTAGCTCGGCGTCCGAAGTGCCGGGCTGGCCGTGTTGGAATGTCAGATTGTTCGACCCGAACTTGATGCCGGCTTCCTCAAATGCCTGCTGCAGCACCCGGGCATCGCGCTCGAGCATGTTGAGGGTCTCCGGCTTTTCGGCATAGATAACCGCCTGGACCACCTTATCCGAGGTCATTTCAAGCCTGATCTCGACCCGGCCGAGATCAGCCGGCGAGAGCTTTATCTGGATCCGGTCGGCGCCCGATTTCGCCAGTTGCTGAATATGGACTTTTATCTGTTCGGCGGGCTGGAAAGACTGCTGAGACGCCGTGGGCCGAAAGCCCAGGCCGCGACCTGCGTTCGAAGCCGCTGCCTGGCGGTCGATGGCGCTGGCCGATTGCGCGGCCCCGTTGCCGACGAAATCACCGGTTGCCAGGGGGGCCGATCCATTTACGCCGGCTTGGCCGGGCAGGGCGCCCGGGGTTGGCGCGTTGAACAGCGCGGCGGGACGAACCGCCGGTCCGTCGAGAGCCGCGGCGGCCGGCGGCGCGGCGCTGGTGGTGATTTCGATCACGGATTTAGCCGCACCTTGCGGCTGGGCGGCGTTGGAGGAAGGGGCGGTGCTCTGGGCGATCGCCTTCTTGATGGCGCCGCGGTGCGCCTCCAGGCGAACCTTCATGTTGTGCAATTCGGCGGCGCGTTTGGCGCTGGCGGTGGCCAACAAGTCGTGCTTCTCCAGCGAAGCGCCAAGATTGTCGGCGGCTTCACCCTTCGCGGCTTGTGTCTGGGGCAGCGCGGGGCCGCCCTTGGCCTGCGGTTTTTCGACTGCCGCCGTATCGGCCCCTACACCGGACTTCGCCATCGCGGCTTCGGCCTTCAGTCCAGACTTCGCCGCCGCTGCATCGACACCCGAGCCGGTCTTCATCGACGCGGCATCTGGCTGCTGCGCATTGGCGCTGGACTGGGCTTTTCCAAACTCCGAGTTGCCGCGCGCCGCGGCGTCAGAGGCGAATGCGTGCGGCTGGTTGGTATTCGCGGCTTTATGGGTCGCGGCTTGGGCCGCGCCGTTATGGGTCGCGGCTTGGGCCGCGCCGTTGGTGACGGCCGCGCGCGCTTGGCCCGGCGTTGCGCCCTCGGCTTTCAATTCCAGCACGACGCCACTGGCCGAATTCGGCTGGACGGTCAGGCCGGGTTTCGAGTTGTTCTGAGCTGCGGCAATGGCGAGAGCGACATCGTTCGGGAGGGCTGCTTGTTGAGAGGCCGGCGTTTCAGTCTCCGCGGCGGGCTCTTCCGACGGATTTTCGGCCTCTGCCTCGTCGCCATCCTGGGAATTCTCGTCGGTCTCGCTCGCCTCCGCCGAGGCGTCATCGACCGGCTCCGGATCATTGTAGTCCTGGTCCGCGTCGTCGACCGGCGGGGGCGCTTCCTGGTCGCGTTCATCCGCGCGCGTCAACTCGAACTCGGACGGGGACACCATGCGGTCGGTGAAAGTCGTTTTATCCAGGACTTCTGCAAAAAGATCGGCCAAGGGAACTTTAGCGTTCTGAAACCCTGCCGCCGCGGCGCCGCGCGGGTCGGCATTGCCAACCATATTCGTAACGGAATCACTCATGTTAATCGCATCCTGCGTATCGATACGGCGTACCTGCCGTAGCAATGATCAGGTTAGCAATTCGCGGGCCAACTCGCTTTGTATGGATAAGTATCGGAAAACAACGGGAAAAAAATTAAGGGAAGGCGGTGGAGATCGCCGGTGCGGAAAAACCTGCACACTTGTGGCGGCACTTATTGCCGTTATCGGGCAGACCTTACCCGGCGGGGTCACGTAGCTGAAATAATGACGCCGGCGCCAACCAGGGCGCCGGCGCTTGTTGGCCGAAATCTTAGCGGATATTGCTCTGGTTAAGCGGTAAAGCCTCCCGCCGCCGATCGAACGGGGGCGCTGGCGTCGTTGCCGTCGGCCTGATTTTCAGGCTTGGTGTTGGAGAGCAGGCCAGACGCGATGTTGCGGTTGATATTGATCAAAACCTCGAGCGCTTCGGGGGTCGGGTTGGAGAGAATTTCCACGGTGTGTTTGTCGACAAAGTTGCACAGCGTCAGCATATTGTTGCGCAATTCCGGCGGCAGATCGTTGCCGGGTTCGCTCAGATCCGATTGGAAAATCGTCCAAAGCCGCCAGTTGAGCCTCACCGTATCGACGAGAGCCGCCCGGTCGCCGGGATTATCCTTGGCGACGGAAAGACGCCGCGCGGCCTCCATCAGAGCCCTGCCTTCGGTCTCTCGCGGCGATCCGCCTTGTTGTGCCGGCTGACGGTACTTCGTCGAGGCGTTACTACTGGACATGTTCAAGGATCTCCGCTTCGTACTTTATCAACTCTCGGCAGGCCTTGAGGGCGCCATACAGGTTTCCGTTGTCGGCCAGCTTCTTGATTTTGTCGCTGATCTCTTCGGAGCTCGGGGCCGCTTCGCGAAATTCACTAAGCAGCGATTCAAATTCGCTCATATGTTCGTCGCGCCGTTCCGCAAATATATAGGCGCACTGAATCGCCAGGTAGATGCGGCGCGCCGGGGAACTCGCGTCTTCCAGTGTCATGATGTCTTTTTGACGCATGATGTGGGCTTGGTTCTCGAACACCAAGATCACGTTGGGACCGTCGTTTTTTATGACGGCGCCGTTGACGACTAATTTCTCACCCCGTTGAAGGGATAGTTTAAGTGGCATTGCCTGAACCCGGCTGTTTTTTGCTGAGGGCGCAGTTTCGCCCCGCGCGCTTAAGGAAGCGTAAAAGCCGGCGGCATTGTATGAAAAATGTAGGTTTCCGCTCCAAAAGGGGCAGCGCCGGCCAGCCGATGTTCCAAGATGACCGTCTACCGCGGCATTCTATGGTTTAGGAAATCTTAACCGCGAGGCGGATAGATTGACGGTTGGTTTACAGCGGTCGGAATAGCCGCCTGATGAACGCCTGTCTGTGGAGAAAATATGCGCTTTCTGAAAAACGACGGCACCTATGTCATTGCCGAGATTGGGGCCAACCATAATGGCGATATGGAACAGGCGCGGGCGCACATCCGCGCCGCAAAGGCGGCCGGCGCCGATGCGGCCAAGTTCCAGTCCTGGGGTACGGGCCTGTTCGCCCAATCGGTCTATGACGCCAATGACGACATGAAAGAGGCCGTCGCCGCATTCGCCGTGGCGGAAAGCGATATGGCGGCGCTCGCCGCGTATTGCCGCGAGACGGACATCGATTTTGCCTCGACGCCGTTTTCGGCGGCTGAGGTCGTGGCGCTCGACGCGCTCGACCCGCCATTCATAAAAATAGCGTCGATGGATTTGAACCACGACCGGATGTTGGTCGATGCGGCCAAAACCGGCCGGCCGATTATCCTGTCGACGGGCTTCGCCACCATGGCCGAGATCGAACATGCCCTGGTCACGCTCGAGGGCGTTGGCCACACCGACACCGTGTTGCTCCATTGCATCGCGCTGTATCCGCCGCCAACCGACGATATGGTCAACCTGCGCAACATCGAAATGCTGAAAGATACATTCGGCTATCCCGTGGGATTGTCCGATCACACGGTCGGCGTCGAAATCACACTTGCGGCGATCGCGCTGGGCGCGGTGGTGATCGAAAAACATTTCACGCTCGACAAGACCCTGCCGGGTTGGGATCACGCGGTCTCGGCCGACCCCGAGGAGATGGCGATCATCACCTCCGCGGCGCGGCGCATTCCCGCCGCTCTCGGCTCGCGGCGGCGCGTCGTGTCGGCGGCGGAACGCGAGAGTGCCGCCGTGATGCGGCGCAGCGTGGTGGCCGCCCGCGATATTCGGGCCGGGGAAATTCTGACCGAGAAGCATCTCGAATTCCGCCGTCCGGGTACCGGCATCAGTCCCAACGATGCCGGCCGGTTGCTGGGCAGAGCGGCCCGCCACGATATTGCCGAAGATACGCTGTTGTCGGAGGAAGATGTCGAGCGGGCGCCAGCACGGGTCGAGTGCGCTGCATGATCGTTGTTGTTCCGGCGCGCGGTGGTTCGAAGGGCCTACCTGGTAAAAATCTGCGATCCCTCGCGGGGCTGCCATTAATCGTCCATACCTTAAGGTCCGCTCTCGACTGCCCGGAGGTCGAACGTGTGATCGTGTCGACCGACGACGACGAGATAATCCGCGTTAGCCGCGGCGTCGCTGGTGTGGAGGTGCCGTTCCGGCGGCCACCTCATTTGGCGACCGACGATGCCAACGCCATCGATGCCTACCTGCATGTGGCCGATTGTTTGGGGGTGAGCGAAGGCGCCGCGCCCACCGAAATCTGCGTTTTGCTGCCGACCTCGCCATTGCGCTTGTCCAGCGACATCAGCGCCGCCATCGAGCTGTATTGGCGGAAGCAGGCGCAAGCGGTGATATCGGTCACCGAAGCGAAACCGGCGGAATGGTTACAAAAAATGGACGAGGACGGTCGGCTGCAATGTGTCGTCCCCAGTAAACCGGTCGATAATCGCCAGGGCTACGCCCGGGTCTATTCGCCCAACGGGTCGATCTACGTGTTCGACATCGAGACCTTGCGGCGCACGCGCGATTATTACGGACCGCGGACGTTCGGGTACCCGATGCCGCCGGAACGCGCCGTCGATATCGATACCAAGGCGGATTTTCTTGTCGCCGAAGCCCTTATAACCGAACGGTTGCGAGACCATGAAGATCGCGATTTGCGCCGCGCTGTATGAGGCGGGACGGCCGTACCTGGCCGAGTTCGTGGAGGCGTTGCGTGCCGCCGCAGCCGGCCGTGATGTGGTTTTTGTCGCCGCCATCGATGGCCTGCGGGACGCGAAAGAAGCGCTGACCGATGTGGCCGGACGCCTTGATGTCGTCACCGTCGAGGTTTCGGCTGGCCATACGCCCGCCGGGGTTCGCCGGGAAATGCTTACAGCAGGACAGGCGAGCGGCGCCGATGTTCTCGTCTTTATCGATATGGACGATCTGATCGCGCCGGACGCGTTGGATCTGCATCTCGGCGCGCTGAGAGAAGCCGATTTCTCATACGGCGATATGGATCTGATCGACGGTGCCGGGCATAGCCTGGGGCGGCGGTTTTTCGACAATGCCGGCGTCCCCGACCGGGTCGGCGATGTCACCGCAATTCGCGACAGAAATTTCCTGGGTTTTTCCAACACGGCGGTGCGCACGGGCCGAATGGCTCCGGTCGCGTTGACTGTGCCCGAAGACGTCGTCGCGTCGGACTGGTGGTTTTACACCATGCTGCTGCTGGGGGGACTGCACGGTAAAAAAACCACGGCGCCGGTCGCTTCATACCGAATTTACGACGCCAACATTCTGGGCGCCGGAGCGCCGCGGACGGCCATGGGCGCGATCGGTCAAACCGAAGCCATGCTGCGCCATTACCGGGCTTTTTCGGCGCATCCGGCCCTGCGCGCGCGCGCCGATGAAACCGCGCGGGTGTTGACGAAATTACGCAACGCACCCGAGCGGGAACTTACAGAGAAACTGGGGGCAACAGGTGACGCTGGCGGCGCCTGGTTCGAGGGGATTGGCCGCATAGCTGAAAATCTCAGCGCCGGGCCGCTCGCTGAAACCGTCTCGCAATAGACGTTAAACAAGGGAAAAGCAGATGGTAGAGACTTCTCTTGCCGATGCGCCGGCGGACCAGGAGCCGCCTGAATCGGCGTTCTTCTCCGAGAATATGGCCGCCTTCCGCGAACATATGCCGCAATTGCATGCCCGCCTGGCGCAGGTCCGAACGCCCCATTCGCGGCTATTCATCGACGATGACGGGGAACTCGATATCGCATTGGGAGACCGGCGTTTCTATGGCGAAGACGCCATTGCGTTTACCCAACGTCAGATCGATGCGTATTTCGAGAAGCCGGAACGGCGCTCTATCGAAAATCTTGCATTCGGCGGGCTGGATGGCCTTGAAAACAGATATAAGAAGGCGCTCTCCGCCGCGCTGGAAGCCGAGTCGGTGGATCTGGCGGATGCCCGTGTCGATAAAGCGAGCCATTTCACAATTGTCTTCGGTCTTGGCCTGGGGCTCCACCTCGATCCTTTGATGGCGTTTACCAGCTGCTCCGAATTGATTGTCGTCGAACCCAATTTCGACAATCTCTACCACTCGTTATCCGTGATCGATTGGTGCGCGCTGTTCGAAGGAGCCGCACAAGCCGGCGGCGCTGTCCATCTGGTGCTCGACAAGGACCAGGACGCGATCGCAACGCATCTGCGCGGGCTGATTCGGTTGGGCAACCCCGCACTTATAGACGGCGTTTATGTCTACCAACATTACGGGTCGAGCCTGCTGACGGAAGCGCGGTTTGCATTCCACCGTGACTTTTCATTGCACATTTTGGGGCTCGGCTTCTTCGAGGACGAGCTGTTGATGATGGCGAATGCGGTGGCCAACGTGAAGCATCGAAATGTTCGGCTCCTCTCGTCGCAGCAACAACCACGCACGGAACCGGTCTTCATCTGCGGTTCGGGGCCGTCGATCGACGGAGATTTGGAAGTGATCGCCGCCCAACGCGACCGTGCCATCGTCGTATCCATAGGCTCGGCTCTGCGCACCCTGCTCGCGCACGGTATTCGTCCCGACATGCATGTCGAGACGGAAAACCATCCGG
>Ga0114950_10000726_pt1 | contig 23494 bp, 19 predicted proteins | sample N075metaG_FD_83503 | JGI IMG/M metagenome (GOLD analysis project Ga0114950, IMG submission 83503) | Deep subsurface microbial communities from Kermadec Trench to uncover new lineages of life (NeLLi) - N075 metaG | ecosystem: Environmental > Aquatic > Marine > Ocean trench > Sediment | place... | reverse complement strand
TCCTTCGGGCAGTTTTTCACGCACCGTTTGCTCGATCACGCGTGGTCCGGCAAAGCCGATTTGCGCAAAAGGCTCGGCAAGGATAATGTCGCCCAGCATGCCCAGACTGGCAGAAACGCCACCCGTGGTTGGATGTGTCAGTACAGAAACATACGGGATGCCCGCATCACTGAGTTTTGCCAGCACTGCGCTGGTTTTGGCCATTTGCATCAATGAAAGCAGACCTTCCTGCATACGCGCGCCACCACTTGCCGAGAAACACACCAGCGGTGCATAGATGCGTAAACTTTCCTGGCCGGCACGGGCGAATTTCTCGCCGACCACCGAACCCATGGAACCACCCATAAAGGCAAATTCAAATGCGCAGGCGATGATTTCCGAACCTTTCAGGTGGCCGGCCATGGCAATCAATGCATCGGTTTCACCGGTTTTTTTCTGCGAGGCCACCAGGCGGTCCTTATATCGTATGCTGTCTTTGAACCGCAACACATCAATCGATTCAAGATCGGCGGCGATCTCACGCCGTTCTCCCGGATCGAGGAACTTGTCAAGACGGACACGGGCGGTGACTGCCATGTGGTGACCGCACTTCGGACAGACCTGCAGGTTTCGCTCAAGTTCCGGGCGATACAACACTGCGGTACACACGGAACACTTGGTCCACAGGCCTTCAGGCACGATGCGTTTGTTACCGCCTTCCGTGCGAATCTTGGGTTTGCGTAATTTTTGAAACCAGCTCATCGTTATGATTTATCCTGTAGGTTCGCTTTGTGGTATTGCAGTGATCACGCCATATTGTCCAACGACTCGCGAACAGGCGCAACAAAAGCCGTCGCAATTGCACACGCTTCGGTTTCCGAATCCGCTCCGGACAGCACCTCAACCAGGGCGCTGCCCATCACCACTGCGTCAACATGAGCGGCAACAGCGACCGCCATTTCTGCATTCTTAATGCCAAAACCAACCGCAACCGGCAAATCGCTGAACTCCCTGATTTGTCCAATGGGCCCACCCAATTCTGGTGAATCAAGCTTCCCGGAACCGGTTATACCCTTCAAAGACACATAATAAATAAATCCCCTGGCTCGGGAAGCAATGTATTCAATCCGCTCACGCGTGGTGGTGGGTGCGATCAGGCATATCCCGTCAATGGCCGCGTCATCCATGGCCGCATCCAACTCACCGCGCTCTTCCGGTGGGCAATCAACCAGCAATAAGCCATCCACACCCGCAAGCGCTGCGGCAGCGGGAAATTCAGGTAAGCCAAAGCGTTCAATCGGGTTCATATAGCCCATTAAGACAACCGGTGTTTCTGTATCGCTGTGGCGAAAAACAGACACCATGTTCAGTACTGCCTTGATGTCAACCTGCTTCTCGATCGCCCTTTCACTGGCCAATTGTATGACAGGACCATCTGCCATCGGATCTGAGAAAGGAATCCCGATCTCGATCAGGTCCGCGCCGGTTGCCACCAGTGCATGCATAATCGAAACTGTCCAGTCAGGATCAGGGTCCCCGGCAGTGATAAACGGAATGAGTACTTTCCGGCCATTCTGAGCGGCGTTCTGGAAGCATTCTGATATTCTCAGGCTCACAGGGACAGGCCTTCAATTTCCGCCACTGTTTGAACGTCTTTGTCACCCCTGCCCGACAGGTTGATCAGCACCCGTTGGTCGGGGCGCATTTCTGAGGCCAGTTTAAAACCATAAGCAAGGGCATGACTGCTTTCAAGCGCCGGCATGATGCCTTCCAGGCGGGTTAACTGGTGAAATGCCTGTAATGCCTGCTGGTCATCAATGCTGACATATTCTGCCCGGCCGGTTTCTTTCAGCCATGCATGTTCAGGGCCGACACCGGGGTAATCAAGACCGGCGGATACGGAATGCGTGTGGGTGATTTGTCCAGCGTCGTCATCCAGCAAATAGGTCCGGCAACCATGCAAAACACCGGGCCTGCCCGCACACAATGAAGCTGCGTGCTGACCGCTTTCGAGACCACGCCCGGCAGCTTCCACACCAAACATCTTGACGTTTGCATCGTCGATAAAGGGATGAAACAGCCCCATCGCATTTGAACCGCCGCCGACACAGGCAACCAGCGCATCCGGCAGCGCGTCACATTGCTCAAGCATCTGTCTGCGGGCCTCACGCCCGACCACAGCATTGAAATCGCGCACCATTTGCGGATAGGGGTGCGGGCCAGCAACCGTACCAATGATGTAATACGTGTCATCGATATTGGTCACCCAGTCGCGCATGGCTTCATTGAGCGCGTCTTTCAAAGTGGCTGAGCCGGACGAAACGCTACTCACTTCTGCCCCCAGTAAGCGCATCCTGAATACGTTTATCGCCTGCCTCTGTATATCCACTTCCCCCATATATACCCGGCAGGACTGATTTAGCCTGGCCGCCACGGTCGCCGATGCCACGCCGTGCTGTCCGGCGCCCGTTTCAGCGATGACGCGCTTTTTACCCATGTAACGCGCCAGCAGACCCTGCCCCATCGTATTGTTGATCTTGTGAGCGCCGGTATGGTTAAGGTCTTCTCTTTTGAGGTAAATCCTGGCACCACCGGCGGCGGCGGAAAGCCGCTCGGCGTAATAAACCGGTGAAGGCCGGCCAACATAATTTGCCAGGTCATCATCCATCCTTCGAATAAACTCTTCATCCGTCCGCCAACGCCCATAGGCTTCGCGCAGTTCTTCAAGTGCGTGCATCAGGGTTTCGGATACGAAACTCCCGCCAAATTTGCCAAAATGACCGCTGTCATCCGGCTGTTCATAGGCTTGAACTTTTTCGTCTTCAATCATCGTAAACCGTTGTCCAGTTGATCGTTTTCAACAGCTTTGCTCGCCTTGATAAATGCATTGATCCTGTCAGCATCCTTTATCCCTGGTTTCGATTCAACGCCACTTGATACGTCAACCGCATAAGGTCTGACGGCACGAATCGCGGCGGCAACATTACCGGCGTTCAAACCACCGGCAAGCCAAACCGGTTTGGATACGGCCCCTGCCAAAGACCAGTCGAAAACCTTGCCACTGCCACCGGGCTTTCCATACCGATGGCTGTCGAGCACCAGTCCCATGGTGGTGGGATAGTCGCGCTCCGCCTGTTTTGCAGATTCAACATCGTCCATCACCACCGCCTTCAGATACGGCAGGCCAAATGACTTGCAAACCGATTCCGGTTCACTGCCATGAAACTGCAATACATCAAGCGGAACAGCATTGACCACCCGCTGGATCTGCTGCAGGTCCTGATCCATAAACAAGCCTACACGCAAAACCTCTTCTGGAACATAGCCCGCAAGTTGGGCCGCTGTTTCTGTGCCAATGCGCCTGGGGCTGTCAGCAAATACGAAACCGATGGCATCTGCGCCCGCGCTGACAGCGGCGATGACGTCTTCGGCGCGTGTCAACCCGCATATTTTGACCCGTACGTGGTTCATAGCCGCGGGAAAGCCTCACCCTGCTCCGGCAAATTGTACTTACGGTCGTAACGTACCTTCATAAAACACAAACCCTGTGGTTGAGCGGTCACGCCGGCCAGCTTGCGGTCCCTGCTTTCGAGTACATCTGCAAACCATTGCACCGAATTGTCCCCGCGACCAACATTGATCAAACTGCCGACAATGTTTCTGACCATGTGATAAAGAAACGCATTGGCGCTTATGTCGATCATAACCATGTCATCATCCCGGTTGACATCGATCGCTGTAACTTCACGGACCGCGTGCTGGGCCGAGCACCCGGCCGACCTGAACGCACTGAAATCATGTTCTCCGTGCAATAGCTGTGCTGCGGTTTGCATCCGTATTTCATCCAGCGGATTGCGGCACCAGCCAAAATAAGACACCCCGATGGCCGGACAAACGCGGCGATTGAGGATGGTATACCGATAAGACCTTGAATACGCGCCAAAGCGGGCATGAAAACTGTCATCAACTTCACGCGCCCATAATACCCTGACAGCCGCCGGCAGATGGGCGTTGATGCCAAGAACCCATTGTCGTTCCGAACGCTTCGATGGGCTGTCAAAATGAACAACCTGGCAGCGTGCGTGGACGCCGGTGTCTGTTCTTCCGGCGCAATGGACAGTAAGCGTGTGATCGGCAACTTTGGCAATTGCCGATTCCAGGCTCAGTTGAACGGTCGGCGTCTGGAGTTGGCGTTGCCAACCGCAAAATGCTGAACCATCGTATTCCAGTCCGAGTGCATAACGCATGGATTCAAGCCTGTATTGGTGGTTCTACAAATTTGAAAGTTGACGCCAACCGGCTCAGAACTCTTCCATCATCTGGCGTGCTTCCGCTTTTTGCGCATCACTGCCTGTTTTCAGAACCTCGTCGAGCATTGCCTTGGCGGCTTCCTTGTCGCCCATGGATAAATATGCCCGGGCGAGGTCCAGATTGACCTCAGGGTCATCAACATCCAGGCCGGCTGCCTCATCATCACCTTCTTCATCGTCATATTCCGCCCATTCCGCGCGGGGTGGCAAGACGGTTTCAGTTGCTGGCTCTGGCTCTGGCTCTGATTCCGGTTCTGGCTCCGGCTCCGGTTCAGGTTCAGGTTCAGGCTCAGGTTCAGGCTCCGGTTCTGGTTCCGGTTCAGGCTCTGGCTCGTCTTTTGAATCTGCAGCAATTTCTTCCTTATCCGAATCCGCCAACCGTTGTTCGTCATCGACGGCATCGGCAACATCTTTGGCGACTTCCTCGGCGACTTCCTTGGCGGTAGGCATGATTGCTGCCGTCGCACTTCTGCGCCCCAAAAACCACGCCAGCAATGCGATCAACACAGCTACACCGCCACCGATCAACGCAGAATAGCCCGCATACCAGGGTTGCGATTCACCACCAGGGGTCACAGCGACCGGTGGTTCCGGCTGTGCTGACTCGCGTTTTTCTGCCAGGCTGGATTCCATATTTGCCAGGTCAGAATCCCCGACTTCAACTGCAGGACCCTGTTGTGCCTCCGTTTCCAATTCTTTTATACGTTCATTCAGATAACCGATTTCCTGCTTTGCATTGACCAGGTCTTCTTCCGTGCGTGCCAGCACCTCCTGTGCAGACTGATCCACAGTAATGGGCTCGGAAGAATCACCGCTGTCATCATCGGTATTGGCCGGGTCCAGCAGGTCCTTTTCTGCGGGCGGCACCAGGTCAAGACGGCTGGTATCCTCGACGGGCTCAGGCATCGCCACCGGCTCAGCGGCTGTTTCCTGATAATCACCGCTGTCTGCGATTGTTGGGGTGCTGAAGTCTGCAGGGACTGTGCGCCTGCCAGTGCGCACTTCTTCATCCTGGCGTATTACTTCCAGCATCGCTTCCCTGGAACTCAACCGGGTTATTTCGCTGGCGACCGGCATGCGTAAAATGGCGCCGCGTTTCAAAGCATTGATGTTGCCGCGTATAAATGCTTCAGGGTTGTTCCGCTGCATCGCCAACATGGTCTGGTTGATACTGAATCCCTTGTCCCGGCTCCAGTCCCGGGCGATACCCCAAAGTGTCTCGCCGCTGGCGACCGGACCATAAACCTCACCGCTGTCATCTTCTGAGAGCATGGAGTCCGCACCCGCGTCTTCCGCAGCAGTCTCTTCAGGTTCATACGAATCCGCCACTGGTTCATCCGCAGTGGCTTTACTTGCGATGGGCTCATCAGTGGCCTGCTCGCCCGATTTAGTTTCGTCAGTGGAACCCTCATCTGTAACCGGCTCATCCGATGCAGATGTATCTGCGGGTTCACTCGTTTCAAGCTCACCGGTTGGCGCTGTTGCCGGTTCAACTGTTGCCGACTCTGGTGTTACCGGTTCAGGTGTTGCGGGCTCTGGCGTTGCCGCCTCAGGTGTTGCCGGTTCCGGTGCCACCTGCTCGATCGTGACCGGCGCCGGCTTACTTTCAACCGGCGCAGGACGGGTTGATGGAGTTCGGCTGACAGCCACCGGCGGCGCCACTGCTTCAACGGTCGGCGGGTCCAGGAAAAGCGTGTACTCACGCAACATTCTGCCATTCGACCAAACCACCTCGAGCAGCACCTGTAAAACGGGCTCGCTGATTTCCAGTTCACTGGAGATGCGAATGTACGCTTGCCCTTTATCGGTAATCAACTCAAATTTCAGTGGTACGGTGATGGCAGACCGGCTCAATCCGAGCATTTCAAAATCATCAGCAGAAGCAATTCCGACCGTTACGCTTAGCAACTCGTCATCGGTTTTGTGGATGACCTCGACCCTGACTTCCAACGGTTGATTCAAATATGACTCTACCGTTGCTCCCCCAAGACCGAGTGCGTACAGCGTCGGACTGACCAGGGTCAACAAAGTGACCAATGCCCATCGAATTCTTATTTGCATGGTATTTCCCATAACTCCCTGTTTATGCCCTCAATCCCCCGAGGTCAGTCAATTCCTTTGAACGCCAACCGTTAGAGTGTACTTTTGCTGCACTCAGGTTTCCACCGGCATTTTTCTGGCAACGATGTATTTTAATATCTGAACCGCGTTCAGGGCAGCACCTTTTCGAACATTATCCGCCACCACCCAAAGGTTTATCCCACGGGGATTGGTGTGGTCACGACGCAGTCTGCTGACAAAAACAGCATCTTTACCGGCAGCGTGCGTTACCGCTGTCGGTTGTGCCTGCGGATCCTTGTCATCCACCAACACCAGGCCCGGTGCCCGTTGTAAGGCTTCACGCACCTCATCCATGCTGATATCCCGGCTGGTTTCGAGGTGTACCGCTTCGGAATGCCCAAAAAACACCGGTACCCGTACCGCAGTGGCGTTGACCGCTATGTGGTCGTCGCGCAATATTTTTTGCGTCTCCCAATGCAGTTTCATTTCCTCGCGTGTGTAGTCATTGTCCTGGATTTCATCAATCATCGGAATTGCGTTGAACGCGATGGGTTGCGCAAATACCGATGGCTTGACATCCTTGAAACCCAACCGGTCCATCGTCTGGCGCGCAAGCTCTTCCATGCCTTTATTTCCCGCACCGGATACCGACTGGTAGGTCGCGACATTGACACGCTCAATGCCCGCCGCAGCGTGGATCGGCGCGATCGCCACCAGCAGCTGAATTGTTGAACAATTGGGGTTTGCAATAATATCGCCGGCCGCCACGTCATCCAGCAAGTCACCGTTCACCTCGGGCACAAGCAAAGGAATTGCAGGGTCAAGCCGGAACGCGGAGGTGTTATCAATTACAATACAACCCGCCTCTGACGCTGTTGGCACATGCTTGAGGCTGATCTCAGCGCCGGCCGAAAACAACGCGTAATCCACGCCGCCAAAGTCAAAATCATCCAGCACCTCAACCGCCAGAAAGCGTTTACCGAAATCTGCTGTTTTGCCGAGGGAACGTTCACTGGCCAGGGCATGAACCTTGCAGTTCTCAAAACCGTTTTCCGCCAGGATTGCAAGCATGGTCTCGCCGACGGCACCGGTAGCACCGACGACGGCAATTTTCAGGTTTTTCATGATGTGTGTAATTTTATCCGTCTTGTCCGGGGTTTTGTGCGCGCTGTCTGAGCACATGATCCATCAATACCAATGCCAGCATCGCCTCGACGATGGGCGTGGCGCGTATACCAACGCAGGGGTCATGACGGCCTTTGGTGATGACTTCAACTTCATTTCCATAGATATCCAGGCTGCGGCATGGGATGCGCAGGCTGGATGCCGGCTTGAACGCCACGCTGACCCTGACATCCTGACCACTTGATATTCCACCCAGCACACCGCCGGCGTGATTGCTCAGAAAGCCCTGCGCGGTTATCTCATCCCGGTGTTGGGTACCCAACTGTTCGACGCAATCAAAACCTGCACCGATTTCAACTCCTTTGGCCGCATTGATACCCATCATCGCCGCAGCGAGGTCCGCATCCAGCTTGCCGTAGACCGGTTCACCGAGCCCGGCAGGCACATTGCGCGCCACTGCCGTGATGCGTGCGCCACATGAATCGCCCGACTTTCTCAAGCTGTCCATGTGCGCTTCAAGTTCGGCCACAACGCTGGCATCGGGGCTGAAAAATGGATTGTTTTCGATCTCACCCATATCCATCGCCCTGTCTGTGCGGATAGGGCCGAGTTGCGCCAACCAGCCCTGTATTTCAATACTGTACAGTTCACGCAGGTACTTTTTCGCAAACGCACCTGCCGCCACCCGCATCGTGGTTTCACGTGCTGATGAACGCCCCCCGCCCCGGTAGTCACGAATACCGTACTTTTTCCAGTAGGTGTAATCCGCGTGCCCCGGACGGAATTTTTCAGCGATATCGCCATAGTCCCTGGAGCGCGCATCGGTGTTTTCGATCAACAGGGCGATCGGCGTGCCTGTTGTGCGGCCTTCAAACATACCGGACAGGATCTGCACATCGTCTTTTTCCTTGCGCTGGGATGTATGCCGGCTTTTGCCGGTTGCCCGTCGCAGCAGTTCCTGCCGGATCTCCGCTTCGGTCATCTCCAGTCCAGGGGGGCAACCGTCAATAACGCAACCAATGGCCGGGCCGTGGCTTTCACCAAAAGTGGTCACCCTGAACAGGCGGCCGAAAGTATTGTCAGACATTTTCCCGTTGCTCCAACACCGCCCGCACATGGGGCCGGTATGCAATCAATTGTTCGTATTCAAGTAAAAATACACCCTGCCCGCCATGACGAAACTCTAGCCACAAAAATGGTAGCTGTGGCAACAGATTTGCCAGTGCCCCGGCGCTCTCACCGACTTCAACGATCAGAATGCCCTGCGCATCAAGGTGGTCAGGTGAAGCATCCAGTATTTTTAACACAATATCCAGTCCATCTTCACCGCTGGCAAGACCGGCACAAGGCTCGGCCCGGTATTCTGCCGGCATGGCAGAAAAATCTTTCGCCGACACATATGGCGGATTGCTGATAATCAGCTTGTAAGTGACACTGCTTAGCTGTTCAAACAGGTCTGATTCAAGCAGCCTGACCCGATCGCTCACGCCATGCCGATCAAGATTGACCTCAGCCACTTTCATGGCGGCGGCGGATATATCCACCGCATCGACAACTAAACCCGGCATATATTTCGCCATCGCGATGGCAATACAGCCACCACCGGTACACATGTCCAATGCCCTGTCACCTGTCTGAATATCAATCCACGGCGAGAATTGTTCAACAATGAGTTCGGCCAACGGCGACCTCGGGATCAATACATCCGGTGTCACCACAAACTCCAGACCACAAAAGCGTGCGATTCCCGTCAGGTAAGCCAGCGGGCAGCGTTGATCTATTCTGCGCGCCAGAATATCCTCCAGCATCCGCTGCTGATCTGTGTCGAGCAGCACATCCCAGTGATCAAAACTGCCGTCCAGCGGGGCTTGAAGGACATGCAGCAGCAGCCATGCCGCTTCATCGTGCGCGTTATCGGTGCCATGCCCGAAATACACGCCGGCGCGCGTCATCTTTTCAGCACAGAACTCAAGCCAGTTGGCAGCCGTTTTCATATCAACCCCTGTGCGTTTTCAGTTCACACTCTGATTTCCGTTGGCATTATAATTGACTGTCACCCACGCTGTACGGTCCTTGTTGCACAATGAAAAACGCCCTTGAACGCATACTGGCAGGCTTTCAATACATCCTGCCGCAGCAATTCCTGTCCCGCCTGGTTTACGCATTGATGCGCTGTGAAAACAAATGGGTCAAAAACACACTGATTGACCTGATCAGCCGGCTTGCAGGCATTGACCGTCAGCAGGCATTGTCATCTGACCCGGCAGACTACAAAAGCTTCAATGCCTGGTTCACCCGTGAGCTCAAACCCTCTGCGAGGGTATTTGATCAGGATCCCCGGGCGTTTTTATCGCCTTCGGATGGCAGGATCAGCGCAACCGGCCGATTGCAGATGGCGCAGATTTTTCAGGCCAAGGGCAAAGATTATTCGCTGCAGGAGTTGCTGGCTGACGACCCTGTGTGCCCCAAACTGGAAAATGGTTATTTCTCGACCATTTACCTGTCGCCGCGGGATTACCACCGTGTACACATGCCCCTTGGCGGCCGGCTCATCCGCATGGTCTATGTGCCGGGGAAATTGTTCTCGGTCGCGCCCTACACGGTCCGCCAGGTACCGCGATTGTTCGCCCGCAACGAACGCGTGGTCTGTGTGTTTGAAACCGGTTCAGGCCCAATGGTGATGGTATTGGTTGGCGCGATGCTGGTTTCAAGTATGGAAACCGTATGGGCAGGTGAAATCACACCGACAAAAAATAAGGGAGTTGTTGTTAGCAACTATCAGGACCAGGATATCAGGCTGGCAAAAGGCGATGAAATGGGGCGCTTCAACATGGGCTCAACGGTCATTGTGCTGATGCCGCCCGGCACCGTTTCCGGCCAGCCAGAATTAACCGCAGGAACCGCAGTTAAAGTCGGGCAACGACTGGCGACACTGGGATAATTACCAGTCACATAACCCGCAAATTCCTGCCAGCGCCATCATCCGGGATACTGGTGAAATAGGCGGGTTAGCGGTCAGAATAATAATATGTCACCATGCTGCTTGTGTGCTTGTAAAAAGGATTTGGAGTCAACAATGGTTTTGGAAACTGCTGGTCAACTAAATCGATTGCTTTCAGGACTTTTGATTTCTGCCATCCTGTCACTTTTTGTTGGACACTTACATGCCGCTGAAACAGATGAAAATGATCTCCCGGTAGCAGCTATCAGCCTCTCCGACCTTGCCGCCAAATCAGATCTGGTCGCAGTTGTGCAGGTCAGAGACACGGATTACGTCTACGCACGCGATTTTCCGAACGAGGGCAGCGCCTTCCTGAGAATCCTGATTGCGTATAAACAGAACAGGCAGGATGAGGAAATTATTGAGGTTTTTGATACGGGCCTGCACCCGAACGAATGTTATTTTGAAGGCCCGACGGTACTCGAAGAAGGCCGGCGGTACCTGATATTCTTCCGCATTGACCCTGAATACCGCGATCGCTATCGCGGCTTTCCTGAAGGCTGTGCACTCGAAGTGTTTGTTGCCGAGGATAATCGTTATGCACTCAAGTACCCGAGCAACGGAATTCTGCTAAGCGACCCGCTGGATGCACTGGCGATGCAATTTGAATTCCGCGATAACTATGCGCTTGTGTCGTATGAATCCCTTTCGCCCACAGAGCGTAAGGAGCTGCTGGAGAAAGGACTTATTATTCCGTACAAGGATGAATTCAAATACACCCGGGGTGTGGATCTGACCACCGTCAGAAACCTGATCAGCAGCGACGCATTGAAACCAAAAAGCAGTTGGGAAATGGAGCCGTGAATCTGCTTTATTATCAGGACACCACCCGGTAACACGGCGCATAAGTGGTGCCGGGTAATTTCATACGGCGTTGCTCGATAAACGATGTCAGCAAACGGTCCAGCGCCTGCATAATTTCCGCGTCGCCATTTATTTCAAACAGACCGTTCTCGCGCACGCTTTTCAGGGTTTCGGGTTTTACGTTACCGGCAACGATTCCTGAAAAAGCGCGACGCAGATTGGCCGCCAACAGGTGCTTCGGCATATCACGGCGCAACTCCAAAGCCGCCATATTCTCGTGCGTGGGATAAAACGGTTGCTGGAACTCAGGCTGTATTTGCAGCAACCAGTTAAAATAATAGGCATCTTTATTTTGCTTGCGGTAGGATTTAACTTTATCCAGTCCTGCCACCATCACCTGAGCCACTTTTTCCGGATCGTCAATGATGATCTGGTACTTCGCCTGCGCCTGTTCACCGAGTGTCAACCCAATAAATGCATCGATTTGTTCAAAATAAGCCGCTGATTCAGCCGGGCCGGTAAACACCAGCGGAAAGGGCATTTCTGCGTTTGCCGGGTTTAACAATACACCGAGCAGATAAAGGATTTCTTCTGCAGTTCCAACGCCGCCCGGAAAAACAACAATACCGTGGCCCAGGCGTACAAAGGCTTCAAGGCGTTTTTCAATATCCGGCAAAATCACCAACTGGTTAACGATCGGGTTTGGTGACTCGGCAGCGATAATACCCGGTTCAGTAATACCGATATAACAGCCATCCGATACCCGTTGCTTGGCGTGCGCGATTGCCGCCCCTTTCATCGGGCCTTTCATCGCACCGGGCCCGCAACCGGTACAAATGTTCAACTTGCGCAGGCCGGTTTCATAACCGACCTTTTTTGTATAGCTGTATTCCAGACGCTCAATGGAGTGCCCGCCCCAAAAAACGACAACGTTCGGTTCCCGTGCTGGTTCAAGCACATTTGCATTACGCAGGATTTCGAAAACCGCATTGGTAATACCGGATTGAGTGTTTAAATCGATAGAGGAGTTGCCACTGATTTCGGTGTCAAAATAAACCAGGTCGCGAATGACCGCTGACAGCAATTCGCGGATACCCTCAACCATGACGCCATCGACAAACGCCGACCCGGGCGCATTGCTCAACTCCAGCCGTATGCCGCGGTTGACCTGCTGCACTTCTATTTCAAAGTCTTCGTAACGCTGTAACAAGGCTTCAGCGTCATCACCATCATTACCGCTGTTGAGTACAGCCAGCGCGCAGCAACGTATCAATTCAGCCAGGTCGCCACGGCTTGCGTCATGCAGGCGTTCAACTTCCATGCGACTGAGCATGGTTAATATGCCTGCGGGGTAAATCCGGGCACTGATGGCTTCCGCTGACAAATCTTATCTCCGTACAAAAATTATAAAACGCTATTAAAACACGCGGGCTTGTGACCAAAAAAGAGAGGCCAGCATCAAGCTGGCCTCCCGGTCACTCCCCCAGAACAGGTTAGATCAGAACGTGTACTTGATACCAATAAGCAATGTCCACAAGGATGCCTGTGTTGCACGGCTTTCACCACCAGGTGCGTTGTATTCCTGGAACAGGTACTTGCCGTCAACGATGTCCATGTTGACGATATCATCGGTACGCGGGAAACCAACTTCTTCCAGTACACACCAACTGTCATTGAGCAGGTTACAGAAGTTTTTGACCACCAGGAAGGCAGAGAACTTGTCGTTATCACGGAAACCCGGAAAATCCTGCTCGATGCGCAGATCAAAACTGGTCCACCAACTGCTCAGGTGATCATTACGTTTCTGGATACCGGGTTTGAGGCCTTCCGAGGCAACAAAGTCAAAGAATGCAGCGGTATCAAACCCTGGTCCGAATACCACACTTGGATCATCCATTCCTGTTGGAACATACAACAGGTGACGGTTATCACGCGCATCTCCGAACGTGTCTCCATCATCGCGGCTAAACGTATAGGAGAATGGCCGTCCCTGGTTGGCTGCGCCAAAAATTGAGAACTTGGTGCGATTGTCACCCCACCAGTAAGCTTCATATGAAACTCGCGTGGTGAAACGGTGCGGAATCGAGTAGTTGGATACCGCAAGACCGGGATTGTTGGAGTCCATAACGGCGATATTGCCATAGTTTGAACTGGACGTAGAACTGGTCATCGGATTCACGTCTTTGGCCTTGGTGTAGGAATAGCCCAGAGACCAATCCCAACCACTGTCATACGCTTTGCTGATGCCGATAGACCAGTTAAACGCGGTCGCGTCTTTGCCTTTGACGTTGGTCAAAATGGTGTCATTGCGGCCAAACAGGCCGCCACGGGTGTTTAAGTAGATTGGCCGACCGTCAGGTGCAGTTCCGACCTGGGTGTAATTTGAACGAAATACGATGGCTGAATCATTTGAAACCGTGTAGAGAAGGTCACTGTTCAATATGTAGTCTGAACCCAATTTACCCAAATCCAGATCATAGGTTAAACCCAGTGAAAATTTCCAGTTGCTCGGTAATTTGAAGTTCGGGTCAATGGCATCAACATTGCCATCGACTGCACCACTGGCAACAAAGTCATACATGTCTTGCGGTACATCCCATAACGGGCGACCGCTTTCGGTCCATGGGATGTTTGAGAAATCCCAGTTACCGCTGCCGTAAATTCCATTCAAAACACCTTCACGGGCTTCGATCAATGTCGCACCATCATTGGAGTAGTTGTTCGACAACCATACATTCGGGTTACCACCACTGTACAAGCCAATACCACCACGCATCGCCAGGCGGTCATTGACATTCCAGTTAAAGCCCAAACGCGGTTGAAGCAGATCCATACCGTCAAAGTTAGTGGCATTGGTAAATCCGTTTCGTTCTTCAAACTGCGGGTTTTCCCGTGGCAGCGAATCACTGGTATACCACTCGTAACGCAAACCAGCGACCAGCGTGAAATCGCCACCCTGGAAGGTAATTTCGTCCTGTGCGTATACGGTATTGATTTCATACGCCCAGGTAGCTGAACCCTCTGCAGGAATATTGTTCGGACGGGCATTTTCATAATAAATACGTCCACCCATCAGGTCGCCGGCTCTGAAAGCGTCTATACAACCATTTGGATTGGAATTACTACAACTGCGATCAAACCGGTACTCGCCTTCTGTTTCCTGGATAAACAGGTTGAAAATATCCAGTTCATCACGCTCAAAACCGCCGGTGATCACATGGTTGCCAGTGACATACTTTCCGGCAAATTTGTAATTATCGGTCTCATAATTAAGATCGTTGGATTGACGGGAATCATCCACACCAAGATAAACAGTTACGTTGCGGCCATTGGCGTAGGTGCGCACTTGCACTTCGGCAAAACCCGGTTCGCCAATATTAATCTGCCGGTTGTCTAGTTTAAAATGTCCATAGCGAATTTCTGTGGAAAATTGATCGGTCCAATCAGAGAATAATTGCACGTTATAGGAATTTAACTTGGCACCGCGTTCGTAATAGTGGTTAGAAAATGAAAGTCTGCTTGAGCCAGAGTCGCTTTGTGAAAGGCTGAAACCGTCGTTGTAGTTGTAGATACCAGCCAGACGATGATTGTCATTGATCTGCCAGTCAAGTTTGATCACGTATTTTTCGTCTTCAACCGGCAGCGTTGTCGGGAAACCGCCAACGTCATAACCATATACATCACGCGCGATTGCCGCAATTTCATTCAGTTGTGCCACGCTGGCGCCCTGGACTGTATCACCGGCACCGGAATCAAAACCGCCACGGTTAAACTGCTGAACGCCTTTGAATTTTTCGTAAGCAGCGAAGAAGAATAATTTGTCCTTGATGATCGGGCCACCAAAGGTAAAACCCCAGCGTTGCTGGTTGAATTCGCCATTATCGATTTCGTCACCCTGCAAGGAATCGCCCTGCATTGAATCATTGGTGTAATCATAAAATGCAGAACCAAAAAACTCATTCCCACCTGACTTGGTTACCGCATTGATATTACAACCAGTGAAGCCACCGTACTGAACATCAAACGGTGCCAGTTCAACAGATACCTGCTGGATGGCATCAAACGGGAAAGGTTGTCTTTCTGTCGGATAACCATTGCTGTTCAAGCCAAAACCATCGTTCATGCGCACGCCATCAAGTGTCAGGCTGTTAAAACGGGGACTTGCGCCGGCGCACTGGATGCCACCCACAAAGGCCGCATCCTGATAAATACGTGGATCAAAGCGGATAACGTCTCGGATATCGCGGTTGATCGCAGGGTAATCTTGCAGGTCTTCGATATTAAAGGTAGACGAAGGGCCCAGCGCCAGTTGCTGTGTTTTTACAGCAGCCGAGGTAACGATCACCTCTTCGATATCACTCAAGCCCAGTGTCATCGGCAGGAAGAAGGTATCGCCCAGGCGAACAAATATATCTGTAACCGTCATGTCTGAATAATCCATCGCACTGGCTTTGACTGTATATGGCCCACCAATTCGCAGACCGGTAGCGGTTACCTGGCCGGTATGGAGAACTGAAAGGGTTCGTGAGTTGCCGGTACGCGTATCGGTGATAGTTACCGTGGCGTTGGTTGATGGCATGCCATCGGGTGTTACCACGCTCACCCTCAAGGATGATGTCGTCACCTGGGCAAGTGTTGCAACCGGAACTGTCACGATGAGTAGGAATATCAGGAAAGCAAATGAGTGTCTGATTCTTGTCTGCATTATGTTGTCCACCTGTAAATCATCAAAGAAATGTTGAATTTCAGGGAGTCAGAATGAGGTAGGTCGAATGGCCCGGATTGGAATCTTGATGTGCCAATCGACTGGCCTGTCCGCTGCGCCCCTGCTTTTACTGCCTCCATAACACACCACTTAGGGTGATGGTCGCAGCGATTGTAGCAAGGATTTATTACAAAATCTTAACAATTGAAAATAAAAAGGAATTTAATTTGCGGTAATTTGGAGTTAACAGTTCTATCTAATTGTTAGCGTGTCTAATTTCTGCTTGCAGCCTCCCTGCGATTATTTTGGCTACCGTAGTAATCTACGTTTCCCTGACAGAAAACCACACCGTAAACGTTACGTCCGGTTTTATTGCAACATCTTTGACTGCTCACCAAAAATGTATTAACGCCCAACCCAGGGCATTAATGACTAAAGCCATGTTTTCTAATCCAAACACGGGACTCCTAACCCGCATATTTCACCAAGGATTCGGGCTAACCGTCCATCTCCGCAATCAGCACACGGATTTTGTTGAGCTGTTCCTGATCGGCTTCCGGCGCATGTCCCAGCGCTTGCAGGACCAACTCGGAAGTCGAACCGTCGAACAGGCGGTTTTTTAAATCAGCCAGGAAATTTCCCTGGGTGTCCTGTTTACTCAAAACAGTGAAATACACGTGCGCACGCTGAGAATCATCTCTTCGCACCAGACCTTTCTGGTGCATGACCTGCAACATCTTCAACGCCGTTGTGTAACCACTTTTATCAACTTCATTCAGTGCCTCGTGCACCTCTCGTACCGTGCCCTTCCCGTTGCGCCACAAAATACTGAGTATATTCAACTCTGTGCGCGTCGGTATGGGCAAGCTCCCTCTTTCACTTGCCATGATACCTATGCTCCCATTCATATTGATCATGTAAAAGCAAATTTGCTTTCAATTACACGAAAGCAATCGTACGTAAATAGCCCCGTGCATGCAAGCCTTGGTCATTCCCCATCACCAAGCTACCAAAGAGCTTCCGCCTTGGTTAGAATACGCAGCTTGTCGGGGTGTAGCTCAGCCTGGTAGAGCACCACGTTCGGGACGTGGGGGTCGTGAGTTCGAATCTCGCCACCCCGACCAGTAAATTTATAAAAAAATAGCCGTCTTTTAGCCGGGTTGATGCGTACCGTGGCTACGATGAATGAGGCTGTGAACGATCATACCGATGATCAGGGCCTGGATCATCGGCATCGCCTGTGCAGCCTCAAGGCCCAGCACAGATTCTGAAAGCAGGTAGCCTGCAACGGTCGCAAACGAGACAAAACCGAGAATCCCGAATGCGGCGCGTTTTCCGAATACAGGCACCACCATCAGCCACAACATCATGCCCACACCAAACCGGTGCAACACGATGACCAGTGAAAGACTATCGGAAAACCCAACATCCCCCGCTGCCAAAGCCGCCCCATCCAGCATCGCGTGCAACGCCAATCCGGCCAATGCCAGCAACAGGCTGATCAGGTGAAGTGTATGGGCAGCCTTTTTTACCAGTCTTTCCAGCATCCCCGGTATCAGGTAACCGGAAAAAATCAACACCAATGACCAGACCCCAAGCTCGGACCATGATTCCGGTATCAGCAAAAACGCCATCAGCACCACCAGCAGAGCAACAATGATCGTGTCAAAGGCCCTGGCGATAAGCCCACCCCGGCGCAGCCACTGGTAAAGCAGCGGAGCAATGAACAACGCGATTATGGAAAGTACCAGCAATGGGTGCTCCGACGGGGACCGGAAAACGGCAACCATAACGGACAAACCAGTGAATTACACGCACTGATTTCAGTGAATTTTCTGTTAGTCCTCCATTCATGCGCTGGCAGTTGCTAAACTATGCGCTTCACTTTCTGATTTCGTCGACATGGAAACAGTCAGGATTCAAAAAATCATCGCGGATCAACTCTCAGATCCTCATGCAGCTTCAGACCTGCAGGAACTGTTGGCGGTGGTGGCAGAACGGGAAGGCGTGACCCCGAACGCGGTGGAACTGGCGAAAGGAGCCGGCTTTGTACACAGCTACATTGAGCAGGTGCCTTACCTGTTGACCGTCGCCTGGACATCCGCAACCACGGTAGGGCTGGAAGAAGAGATCCACAGCATCCTGAAGATGGTCGAGTCTTATTGGATAGAAGATGATGACGTCATCCCCGACAGCCTTGGTATCATTGGCTTGCTGGACGATGCATATTGCTCCCTGGTGTCGATGCAAACTGTATCCGATCTATACCAGATGCAAACCGGGAAATACCTGTTCCCGGAAGATCTGACCGCGGCCAACAGCATTATGCGGAAAATAATTGGCGAGCCCTACACCACCGAACTGGATGGCATTGTGGCAAAGGCCGTCACATCTTCAAATATCAAAGACGCGGTCAAAAGACTGGCGACACCCGCTAAACAGCAGCTGTTTTCCGACCAGGCAACCATCTGGAATCACGGTGCGGTCAGCGAATTGTCCATCGATCAGATCAGCGGCCTGGGTTTGAGCGACGACTAAGCCGCATATATTTTTTTATATTTAGCACCGTTGTTCACGCGAATTAACGTCATCCCCGCGAAAAAATGTCATCCCCGCGAAAGCGGGGACCTCGGTGGGTAACCGAGAGCTTTATTCGTGCAACTCTTTGCCCTCTCGGGATCGTCAAGGGATCCCCGCTTGCGCGAGGATGACGCAATCTTCGCACTGTCATCCCCGCGAAAGCGGGGACCTCGGTGGGTAACCGAGAGCTTTATTCGTGCAACTCTTTGCCCTCTCAGGATCGTTGAGGGATCCCCGCTTGCGCGAGGATGACATTTTTTCGCGGGGATGACGGTGAAATTTATCAGCACTTGCGCTCATCACAACCCGGCAAAAGCCTCACGGGTCAGATTGCGTGGATCAGCATCTGTTACCAGGACGTTGTCCTCAATGCGGATACCTCCATACGGAGACAGTACTTCAACTTTGTCCCAATTGATGGCCGCAACATCGCCATTCTGGCGCCACTTACGCAACAAGGGCTCGATAAAATACAGCCCAGGCTCAATGGTCAATACGTTACCCGCTTCGAGGTGACGGGTCAGACGCAGGAACGGGTGTCCATCAGGCCTCGGTATCAGCGTGCCGGCGGCATCGGCGATCAGGCCCGCCACGTCGTGCGTTTGCAAACCGATGTAGTGACCCAGGCCGTGCGGATAGAAAACAGAACTCAGACCGCTGGCCACGGCGTCTTCAGCCGATTGATTGATGATATTGAAGTCATTCAGAATGCCTGCAATATCCAGATGTGCGCGTAAATGCAACTGTCTGTAATCCAGGTCTTTCCTGACCGCATCGCACAATTTTCTCTGCATCGTGTCCATCGCGGCGATCAACTCGGCAAACTCACCCCCGCCAGCCGAGTAAGTACGTGTAATATCAGACGCATAGCCATGCACGGCTGCACCCGCGTCAATCAAAAAGGAGTGCAGTTCATCCGGTGCCTGTTGCTGATGGGACTGGTAATGCAATACTGCACCGTGTTGATTCAGTGCGATAATGTTTCCATAGGGTAGTTCTGCATCGATCATATCAATCGACATGCAATAGCGCTGGTGGATCTGGTACTCGCTCAAGCCTTCACGAAACGCCTGCTCAGCAACGCTGTGTGCAATCGCCCCCAAACGGCTGGCGGCCGACATGCAGGCAATTTCATAATCTGTCTTGCGGGTTCTTTGCAGGTGGACACGGTTCACAAGACGCTTCGGATTCAGTTGCGCAGCATCGACCGATGCCACCAGAGACGGCGCATCACCAATAAACGCCGTGGCTGCGTTGATGCCGCATTGTTTCCAATCCTCGATGTCACGCACCGGCACCACTTCAAATTCATCCGCCCACCACGATTCCGGGTCCTCGGGGCGAACGTGCCAGTAATCATCCGGCTGGTAGTAATACAATTTTGGACGCTGACCGGGCCGGATAAGCAACGCGCTGTCATGCTGGCTGCCCAACGGCAACCACGATAACAGGTGCGGGTTGGTACGAAACGGGTATTCGTAATCATCCATAAAGCTGACCAGCTTACTGCCGGCATGGATTAATGCGGCGTCAAAAGACTCGGCCTGCAGCGCATTTTCCCAACCTTTCTGCAGTTCGTTAACGTGGGCTTTATAGCCTTGTGTGATGATTTGACTTGCGCTCATTGCAGTTGCCCCTTGCGACGATAATCTTGTTAAAATAAGCAATTGCCCGGTTGTTGATTTTCCCGGTTGCAGATGTTATGCAGTTGCTACCTTGCCTGTGAAGGCGAAACATAACCCAGATTGAAACGATGAATCAAACTGAACCATTGTTGTTATATAACACGCTCAAACGTGAAAAACAGGTTTTCGAACCCGCAGACCCAGAGCGCGTAACACTATACGCCTGCGGGCCGACGGTTTATAACTACGCCCACATCGGCAATGCACGCCCGGCGGTCATATTCGACCTGCTGTACCGCTTACTGAGCATGCGCTATCCACAGGTCGTATACGCACGCAATATCACCGATGTCGATGACAAAATCAACGCTGCTGCGGCCGAGCAAAATGTACCGATCAAGATAATTTCAAAACGATACATCGATGCCTATCACGACGACATGGCAGCGCTCGGTGTCGGTCTGCCCAGCATCGAGCCCCGGGCTACCGATCATATCCCACAGATGATCACCATGATCGAGCGGCTTATTGCCAGTGGCAATGCGTACGAAGCCAACGGTCACGTACTGTTTTCAATCGAGTCGTACGATGACTACGGCCGTCTGTCACGCAGGGATATGCGTGAGATGATTGCCGGAGCCAGGGTAGAAGTTGCCGATTTCAAACGGCATCCGGGTGATTTTGTTTTGTGGAAACCATCGGTGGAGCCACAACCCGGATGGGACAGTCCGTGGGGCTGGGGCCGACCCGGATGGCATCTGGAATGCTCGGTCATGTCGGAACAGCACCTGGGTGAGACAATTGATATCCACTGCGGCGGTCAGGATCTTGTATTCCCTCACCATGAGAACGAAATCGCCCAAAGCGTATGTGCGCATGGTGGCAAAATCTTCGCGCATTATTGGCTGCACAACGGTTTTGTCACCGTTAACAAACGGAAAATGTCCAAATCGCTGGGTAACACCGTGGTGGTACATGAATTGCTCAAGCAAATTCCGGGCGAAGTTCTGCGTTACCTGTTATTGAGCGCACATTACCGGCAGCCGCTGGACTGGTCTGAAGAAGCCCTGACCCGGGTCCGGCGTACCCTGGACAGAATTTATGCCGTTTTGCGTGATGCAACTACACGCCACGGCCCGTTAAAGCCGGCACAATCACCTTCCAGCGAGTTCATGTCTGCGCTGCTGGACGACCTGAATACACCACAAGCCCTTGCTGCACTCAATAACGAGGCACGAAAACTGGCAAATACGGACAGCGATGAACCGGCACGGGAGTCGGCCGGCCTTCTGCTCGCAGGCGGTGCCGTGATCGGCCTGTTTCAGGAGGACCCGCAACAGTGGCTGGCTGGAGACACAGAGGGCCTGGACGATACTTTGATTCAACAATTGATGAAGCAGCGCAACAGTGCCCGCAAAGAAAAGAATTTTGCGCGCTCCGATGAGATCAGGGATCAGTTACGGACAATCGGGATTGGCCTTGAAGATGTTGCAGACGGCACCCGCTGGCACCGGCTGAGTGAGTGAGGAATTTCACCATGCATGACCCCGTCAAAGCCCAGCAAAATATCATCGAGGATTTCAGCCTGTTTGAAAGCTGGCTGGACAAATACCAATACCTGATTGACCTCGGCAAAACGCTGCTACCGCTGGACAAATCGGAAAAAACCGATGACCGGTTGTTGCATGGCTGTCAGTCAAGGGTGTGGCTGATCATCGAAGGCGATAGCAATGAATTGACAATCCGGGCCAATAGCGATGCGGCCATCGTGTCCGGGCTGATTGCGTTGTTGATCAGGGTCTATTCAGGCGCCTCGGCTCAGAAAATTCTGCAAACCCCGGCAAAATTCATCACCGCCATTGGTTTGCAACAACACCTGTCACCGACCCGGGCCAACGGTCTGCATGCAATGCTGCAAGCCATCAATTCTGCCGCCAGAAGTTTTTTGCCGGAAGAATATGCCGGAGCACCAAACTGGAAACCGGGATTTAAGGATTGAACCGCGCCCGGGAGTCCGGGCAGCGGGCATAAATATTTTCAGACGCGACCGGCCAGGTGCAGTTTCAGAATTTAGCGCGCATCGCCAATCTGTTTGCGGCGCAATTCCCATCGTTCCTGCGCATCAAGACACAGGGTCGCAATGGGGCGCGCTTCGAGACGATGAATACCGATTTCTTCGCCGGTCTCATCACAATATCCGTAGTCACCATCATCCAGGCGGCCCAGTGCTTTATTGATTTTGTTGATCAATTTGCGATATCGGTCACGGGTACGCAGTTCCAGGCTGTTTTCAGTTTCGCGGGTTGCGCGTTCTGCGTCGTCACCAACGTCCCTGACTTCACCTTGCAAGTGATTGATGGTCTCACGGGATTCTTCAACCAACTCGTCTCTCCACGAAACAAGCTTTTGCTTGAAATACTCGAGTTGTTTGGAATTCATGTACTCTTCCCTCAAGGAAGGCTTGTAGTTTTTAGCCAATTTTACAGTTGTCGCAGTCATATGCGTTTGAAAACTCCTTGAAAACCCTTACGTAAAGAATGTAAGTATTTGTTTTTACTGTATATACTCTTGAAACCGACTGAAAGTCAACTAGATCAAGGTGGAGTGTTATAGCCGAACTTGAAGCCCACGGCAAGTTTTTTTTATCTTGCGGCTGACCCAGGTCATCAGGATTTACGTAAACAAACCCAATGGAAAAATTGTTTCTCGGTATCATACGCGTCTACCAGTTAACCCTGAGCCCATTTCTTGGACAGCATTGCCGGTTTACACCAAGCTGTTCCCAATACGCTGCGGAAGCCATCCGCAAGTACGGACCCTGCAAGGGTAGCTGGATGGGTCTGAAAAGAATCCTGAGGTGCCAACCGTTTTGCGAGGGCGGGCATGACCCAGTGCCCTGATTTTTTGTCCTGCCGGACGCCTGATTTGTCATCCCCGTGAAAAAACGTCATCCCCGCGGAAGCGGGGACCTCGGTGGGTAACTGAGAGTTCTATTCGTGCAACTTTTTACCCTCTCGCGATCGTTAAGGGGTCCCGGGTCCCGCTATTCGCGGTCCCGGGATGACGGTGCGAGGTTTGAAAAATGGTACCGTCATCCCCGCGGAAGCGGGGACCTCGGTGGGTAACTGAGAGTTCTATTCGTGCAACTTTTTACCCTCTCGCGATCGTTAAGGGGTCCCGGGCCCCGCTATTCGCGGTCCCGGGATGACGGTGCGAGGTTTGAAAAATGGTACCGTCATCCCCGCGGAAGCGGGGACCTCGGTGGGTAACTGAGAGTTCTATTCGTGCAACTTTTTACCCTCTC
>Ga0114950_10000725_pt1 | contig 23507 bp, 18 predicted proteins | sample N075metaG_FD_83503 | JGI IMG/M metagenome (GOLD analysis project Ga0114950, IMG submission 83503) | Deep subsurface microbial communities from Kermadec Trench to uncover new lineages of life (NeLLi) - N075 metaG | ecosystem: Environmental > Aquatic > Marine > Ocean trench > Sediment | place... | reverse complement strand
GCCCACCCTGGACAGCCTGGCAGTCATCTTGTCCGGCACCTGCATGGTCCATTGCCTTGCGCTACCGGTCCTGGTGACATTGTTCCCCATCGTGCAGGGCAGCCTTCTGGAAGAACAATACTTCCACCTGATCATGCTGGGTTTGATCTTGCCGACCAGTTTGATCGCGCTAACGGTGGGTTGCCGGAAACATAAAGACCGCACAACCATTGCATTAGGCGCCGTTGGACTTGCTACCCTGACAATCACCGCGTTGTTTGGTCATGCACTATTCGGTTTCCTGGGGGAAAGAATCGTTACAAGCATAGGTGGGTTGATACTCGCGACCGCCCATATACTGAATTATCGTTGTTGTCGCCAGGAAAATTGCCAGCATGAATAGTTATTTGCTGTCCGGAAACTAGCGGTTCCCCGGGTTGGAAGCCTGGAAACTCAATAGTGCCTCGTAAAGACCGATCATGACGGCCACAGTGGGTCCGGCGATCCTGATGTCATCTTCAACATAGGCATAGTGGCCTCTCCCTGCAGTGTGCCAGGTTAGTTTATAGTTGCTGGCATCCAGTACTTTTCGCATCGATATCTCATATATTTCGGCTACCTCATGGGGGTTGGCCCGGAGAAGATAGCCAGGTTTCACCAATGCGACAACTGGAATGATCTTGAATCCTGCCTGGGTGTAGTAGGGGCCAAGTTCACCCAGCACTTCAATATGTTCCTCGGCAAGATTTATCTCCTCATAGGTTTCCCGGAGGGCTGTGGCGACCATCGAAATATCATGCTTGTCCTGTAGCCCACCCGGAAAACACACATGACCACCAAAACGGATGTCCTGCTGGCGCCTGGTCACAATCAAGGTCGGATCATCAGCATCAACAATGGGTACCAAAACTGCAGATGGTCTCGCATTACGTCGGACCGCAGCACTAACTGGCAACTCCGCGTGCGGATTTCGGATTTCGGAGAAACCAGCGGGGTCGGCGATACAATCCCGAATCAGCATGATGTCGGGATCAATGGAGCGGTGTTTTAAAAATTGTTCATGGTAATCGTCAGACATCTTTACTGCATTGATTGTTTCTATCAACAATTCGGGAGATCATAACAAATATGGCAGACTTCACTCACATCAAGGTTTCTCTCTTATCTCCGCACATAGGGGCAGAGATATCCGGCATCGATCTTTCAGTGCCACTTACAGCTGATGTGATCAGCGAAATCAGGCGTGCCCTATTGACCTACCTTGTTATTTTTTTTCGAGACCAATCACTGCAACCCCACCAATTAAAGGAAGCTGCAACCCAGTTTGGCCATCCTGTCCGCTATCCGTTTGTCGACGGAATCGAAGGCTTTCCCGAGATTATTGAAGTGTTAAAACTCAGCGGAGAGCAGGAGAATTTCGGTGGCGTCTGGCACTCTGATACTGCCTATCAGCTATCGCCCAGCATGGGTGCAATGCTGTACGCGAAAGAGATACCGCCAACGGGTGGTGACACGCTTTTTTCAAACATGTACCTGGCATACGAACGGCTTTCACCCGGACTAAAGAATTTTCTTTCCGGGCTAAATGCCATTAACGATGCGGGCAAATCAGAGATCAGCCAGACGAGGGCCAATCGTATTACCGAATCAGCAACATCACCCAGGCTTTTGCGAGCAACTCACCCGGTGGTGCGGACCCACCCGGAAACAAACAAAAAACTACTCTACGTAAACAAGGCGCATACAACCAGATTTGAGAGCATGAGTCAGGCAGAAAGTGCCGGACTCCTCGACTATTTATTCCAGATCCAGTCACAACCGGAATATTCCTGCCGTTTTCATTGGCATAAGGGAAGTCTGGCTTTCTGGGACAATCGAGCCTGCCAGCACTACCCGCTAAACGACTATCATGGGCAGCGAAGATTGTTGCACAGGATTAGTCTCGCCGGGGACAAACCCTGTTAGTCTCGCTTTTCGCTCTCGGGGAGGTCGAGGTCAGGTAACTGCTTGATGCCCATATTGAACAAAGTAAAACTGAATATATCCGAGTACTGGTCGATGATCTTCGACACCGGTGTGCCCGCCCCGTGACCCGCTTTGGTCTCAACCCGGATCACGGTGGGGTTAACACCTGATTGTTTTGCCTGCAATTCGGCAACGAATTTAAAAGAGTGCGCCGGGACCACGCGATCATCATGGTCGGCAGTGGTCACGAGCGTTGCCGGGTAAAGCACACCTTTTTTGATATTGTGAACAGGTGAATAACCTTTCAGGTACTCGAACATTTCCTTGCTTTGCTCGGAAGTTCCGTAGTCGTAAGCCCATCCGGCACCGGCTGTAAACCTGTGGTAGCGAAGCATATCCATGACACCGACAGCAGGCAGTGCAACCTTCATCAGATCCGGTCTTTGCGTCATGACCGCCCCGACCAGCAAGCCGCCATTGGAACCACCTCTTAGAGCAAGATAGTCGGTAGAAGTGTACCAATTGTCGATCAGGTATTCGGCAGCGGCGATGAAGTCATCAAATACATTCTGCTTTTTCATTAATGTTCCGGCATCGTGCCAGTGTTTACCGTATTCGCCTCCGCCGCGGATATTCGGAACCGCATAGATACCACCGAGTTCCATCCACACGGCATTGGTGATACTAAAAGCAGGCGTCAGGCTAATATCGAATCCACCGTACCCGTAAAGTATCGTGGGATTCTTTCCGTCGAGAACCGTTCCCTTTTTGTAGGTAATAATCATCGGTATCTTTGTACCGTCTCCGGAATTAAAAAACACCTGTTCTGACTCGTAGTTTTCACTATCGAACCGCGCCGCTGAACGTCGATAGATGACAGATTCGCCCTTGTCCACATCGAATTTATAAATGGTTGACGGCGTCTTATAGTTGGTGAAGGAGTAGTAGAGTTCTTTCTCGTCACGCTTGCCTGCAATGGATGTTGCCGTACCAATACCTGCCAAAGTCACTTCCCGGACCCGGTGACCTGCAGCGTCGTACTGGTAAACCCGGGAGATAGCATCGATCATATAGTGGGCAAAAAAGGCGCCGCCGCCCGCTGAAGCACTAAGAACCTCAGAGGTCTCCGGAATAAAGTCTGCCCACTTATCCGGGGTTGGTTCACTGGCATCAACTGTCACCATGCGTTTGTTCGGTGCATCGAGATTAGTCACAAGAAAGAGTTTGCTGCCACGGTTATCCAGAACGTATGTGTCCGAATCCATATGGTCCAGAATCGTGACTAATTCACTATCAGGTCTGGACAGGTCTTTTATAAACAGATCATTTCCGGAAGTCGTCTGTGCACCCTGAATCAAGAGGTACCGATCATCCTCTGTTACTGTGGCACTAACGTATCGACGTTTCTGCTGCTCCGATCCACCGAAAATCAATTCGTCACTGGACTGGGATTCCCCCAGTTTGTGGAAGTAAAGCTTGTGCTGGTCAACCCTGGCTGAAAGCTCACTACCCTCAGGTTTATCGTATCCCGAATAATAGAATCCCTCGTCACCTCGCCACGAAATGCCGGAGAATTTAATGTCTACCAGGGGTTCTTCAATTTGCTCTTTGGTGATGGCATTGAGGATGATAATTTTACGCCAGTCGCTGCCACCTTCGGATATTGAATAGGCGGCGACGGATCCGCCTTTTGAAAAAGACAAGGTAGACAACGAGGTTGTTCCGTCATCCGAAAAAGTATTTGGATCAAGAAAAATCTCTTCCTTGCCACTAGGATCAGTTCGATAGACCACGAATTGATTCTGCAATCCATCGTTCCGATAAAAATAAGTAAATCCACCTTCACGAAAGGGTTCACTTTCTTTCTCGTAGTCCCAGCGTTTTTCCAGCCTTTCCTTCAGTTGTTCGCGATACGGGATCTGCTTGAGATATTCTTCTGTCACTTTATTTTGCGCAACAACCCAGTCCTCTGTCTCCTGGCTACGATCATCCTCCAACCAGCGATATGGATCCGGGACATCTGTCCCGAAGTAAGTATCAACAACATTATCCATTCTGGTTTCTGGATAGGTGATTTTTGTGCCCTCCTGGGGTTCCGGTCGCGAGCAACCTAACAGTAGTGACCCTATTAGTATGCTGGTAAACGCTCTGGGTCCTATTGGGGATTTTTCTTGCATATCGTTACGGCTCCATGAACCAGGGTGCATTGAAGATGACTGAGCCGCAGCTTGCAGCACCGCTGCCCAGGCACGCTGAAGAAGCAGCATTTGCAGCGTGGCAGAATCCCATGTCATCAATGTGCGTAATAAGAACCCTGCCGTTCTCGTTATAACCCATCTTTTCCCAAAATGTATTCATTTTTCTACAGGATGTTTAGCACACCCTCTCCATTAATACTGGCCCGTCGGCCACAGAATTCCGCCTGTGTCATTTCACGGCTGAGTTCCCTGTCTTCTGTATTCGCCCATGTTCTTTTTCCGTCCGGGGTGAGACAGGCCGCATGTCCAACAGCAGGCTCTCCAGACTCATACATCACGGTATAGGATTCGATCACGACTTCGCCATCATGGTCTACCACCCATTCCCTCTTCGGAGTTGCGTCAACTTCCGACTGCAGGTTCTCATACTGGAAATCCATCGCAGGTGGTGCTGAGGAATAGACGCCGAATGCATGTTTCGTCAGGTATCCACCGTTTGCCGTAATCAATCCAACTTTACCCGGGTTTTCGCGATTGAGCTCCACCATACGGGCAATGCTGTGCATGACATAATTGTTGAGCGGACCGCCGCCGAATGTTAAACCACCGGTCACGGTCAGGGGCCTGTCAAAGGAGAGTCGCAGCTCCGTTGCGGCAACCTGCACGGCAGACGGGAAGCAGCTATAGACATCGACAAAGTCCAGATCATCCACCGAGACGTTCGCCAGTTCCAACGCCCGGCTTCCTGCCAGGCGGATAGCCGGTGATGAATAAAGATTATCCCTGGCCGATACAAAGTTATGGTCGTGTGCATCGGTACCTGTCCAGGGATAAACCCACCTGGATTCCGGAATGCCATAAGATTTTGCCTTTTCAACACTGCACATTATCAGCGCAGCTGCCATATCGACGGCACTATTGGAATTCATCAGTTTTGTATAGGGGAAACTCACCATGCGATTTTTATCTGAAGCCGTGCGGATTGTCCCGGCATCGAAGACCTCACGAATCCATGCCCCGGGATTATTGACTGCAACCTGGCTGAATCCTGCCCACATCCCGGATACACGTTTGATGTGTTGCTCTATTGTTTCGCCCCGTTGGTATCGAATAGCATTTTCGAATATAGGGTACATCTGAATGGGCGTGCGGATTCCCCGGGCCATCTCTGCTTCACAGGCCATGGCGTCTTCATTGCCAAGCATCCTGTCATAAGGTCCAACATGGGTTGTCTTGTAGGAAAGTTCGACTCCCAGCTTTCGCGCCTTTGCCAGGGTATTGCCATTTTCTGCCCCGGTCAGGATGATCAGGGATTTATCGCCGTTCAGAATCTCAATTGCACTTTTATTTACCGTGCTCTGCACTGAATTTCCACCGAATGGTGTACCAAAAGTTTCTGCACCGGGGGAGCCTATTTTTTCAGCGATATATCCGGCGGGTTGTCTGTAGCGCCATACTCCCCGCACCACCCGAACTGATTCGACGCTGGTCAGCATTTTTACATTCCCGGCATCTGCCGCTGCCGCCCGGACAGCGTTGATCATCATATCGATTGGTTCGTCGCCGACTTGAGGATCAGAATGGGGATTGGCAATTCTCTGCTGAATCTGGGAAATACCAACAATGACCGGTGTATTGGGGTTCATCCAGGGGTGCTCCGGGTAAGGAATAACAACGTCACGCATTCTGCCATAGTCACTAGTTGTTTTCAGTTGTCCATAAATATGTTTTTCTTAAGCCATGGGAATTAAAAACTTGAAGGTAGCCGTTACCGCGTGGAATTTTAATGCAACCGGTCCGGCGGCTGATCTTGCAGCACAGGGTGAAATAGCAGAACAGATTGGTTTTGATTCATTCTGGTTGCCAGAAAGCCACTTTGCCGGCGACGCATCTATCCCCTCTCCGCTCACGCAGTTGGCAGCAATCGCCTCACGCACGCGTAAAATTCGCCTGGGCACCACATCTTACCTGCTCCCCATACGGCACCCAATACAGGCAGCAGAAGAAGTCGCCGTCCTGGATCAATTATCAAACGGCCGGGTCATCCTGGGCATTGGCCGGGGTTTTCAGCATGCCATGTTCACCGCGTTTGAAATCCCACCGGGAGAAAAACGCAAGAGATTCAAGGCAAACCTGCAGATAATGACAGACGCATGGCAAGGGAAACCGCTGGCGGTAGATGACAATGATGAACCGATAATACTTGCACCACTGCCGGTACAGAAACCCTATCCACCCATCTGGGTTGCTGCCTTTGGGCCACTGGCGATAAAACAGGCAGGCTCACTGGGTCTCCCCTATATCGCTTCACCGGTGGAAACCATGCAGGCCCTTTCTGCAAACTACGTTAAACATCAAGAACACGCGGCTCAAGCCGGGTTTACCAAAATTGAAACTGTACCGATCATGCGTACGCTGTTTGTCTGCAACGACAAGAAGCTTGTATCGACAATTCGAAACAACCTCCAGCAGGAAGCTTCCCATCGAATGAGAACCGATTCGTCAAACGCGATGGATTGGTCAATTGTTGGTGATGCGGACTTTGTGGCGGACAAGATAGCCGAGTATCAAGAAACACTGGGACTCAGTCACCTGATTGCACGGGGAAGAATACCGGGCCTGACGAACGAACAACAAATCGAATCGCACGAGCTACTGGCAAAAATTGTCAACCTATAGGAACCACCTATAAGTACCACCTAGTAAGTACCACACCCGGTCAAAGCGCTAATCGACGATTTTAATGAGCTGACCAGGCACGGGTTGGCCATCCGGATACAATCCGTTGATGACCCTCAGCTTGTCCAGTGCATAGTTGGTTATCGGTGACTGTGCCGCCAGGGATTCCATCGTTGTACCCTCTTCCGCACGGACGATCTGCAGTGTAGGTGTCCTGGCAATCTTGAAATCATTGCGATTCATTCGGTCAAAACTGAATATCGTGGTGATGAACTCCTTGTCATTGGCTATTTTGCGCAGGTCGTGTTTACCCGCACCCTGAAGGATGATCGCCAGGCGTTTGCGGGTATCAAATAGAATGGCAAAACGAACTGGCCTTGGGCCAAAAGGGGAATCAGCCCTGTCTGCAATGCCCAGGTAGGCTGGCATGCCAGTAATTGTGATTGCGCGACCGTCTCTCACCGCAAAACCCAATTTTTCCTCTGCAAAATGTTGCGGTGTGGCGCCCTTGTATAACCTGTCTGTCGATATTAAAAATGTTGCATCAGAGACGGTAGAGACAAACTGGACGCCTTTCCTTACAGGCTCTAACCTCCACCCTTTTGGAAAAGAAAGCTTGATACCCAGCCTGGGATGGTAAAATTTATTCTTCCTGATGACACCCACTTTCCTGGATTTTCCCCAGGTCATGCCATTTAGCTTTTCCAGGAATTCATCTGTTTTAATAAAGTCTTCATAGTCTTGCAGCAGCTTTTCTGAAGCCCTTATCGCTTCTTTGTACCTCGTATCGTTGTCCGGGTGGGTTGCTAAAAATCCGTGATAGACATTCGGCTTACGTTTTTCAATTCGAGCCTGCTCTATTTCGATCCGGTCCTTGGCCTTGAGAATTTCTATGGTCTTTAGCATCGCCTCTGGTGAATACCCCGCCTTTGCCATATATTTTGCGCCAACTTCATCCGCTTCCAACTCAAATTTACGACTGTAGCCCGAGAGCAATACACCTCCAAATATATTGCCTAACTCGTAGATCCCTGGCTGCCTTGTTGTAATGGCAACAACCTTGTTGATGAGATTCAGGCCCTTCTGCCGGCTTAGTCTGTTGAGTGCGTGCTTCTCGGTAATATGAGCGACCTCATGGCCGAGTACGGCTGCCAGTTCGGATTCCGAATTCATATGGGTCAACATACCCCGGGTGACATAAACATAACCACCAGGCAAGGCAAAGGCATTGATGATATCGTCATTTAAAACAGTGAAGTGGTACTCGAGATTGGGTCTACTGCTCTCTTTCGCAACGCGTTGCCCAACCAATGAGATGTATTCTTGTAGCTCTTTGTCCCGATAGACACCATACCTGGCTATGATCTTACGATGTTCGTCTGCGCCAAGTTTAATTTCATCTTCTTCGGACAGGGCATATGCCTGGGATCCAAATCCACCCAGCAATAAACAACTTATGCCAATAATCCTAAATATTGCTTTCAATTGAAACATCACTAAAATTTGCTGGTCTAATGTAACACAGTCACATCACTCTAGTTCCCGGCCTTGATCAGGCAGTTCAACCTGGAAACCATCGTTTGATGGGTGTGCGTTGACGGTTCCACGAATATTCGACTGTAATTTTACATCATAAGGCTGAATATAAACTGAACCCTGGCATCCTGAATGCGCACTGATTTACAGTGGGGATTGGCTGCATGATAATAAAGGAGGAGATTTTCAAATAAGATCCAAATGGACTACCGGAGCCTAATCTTTTCAATTATCTTGAGCGCCTTGATCAGCACATCATCGGTTGCCCAGGATGCACTCGACATCGCGTCTGGCTACGAAGCCAACGGTGATCATGAAGCGGCGCTGGCTGCCTATTCGTTACTGCTGGAAGACATATCCAGCGAGAACGGCGAGTATTCAATGGCATTGTTAGACCCGCTCATGGGAGTCAGCCGAAGCTACATTGCCGTTGGTTCGCCCGAACTTGCACAGGAATCATTAAGGCGAGCGCAGCACATCACCCACCGGAATGAAGGCGTTTATTCGCCTAAACAGTTCGAAATCATTGAACTGATCATCAGACTCGCACTGATTTCAAACGACCCATTGGAAGCTGACAAACAGCAACACTTTCTATTTTTCCTTGGCACTCATAACTTCGAGAATCTGGATGTCCTTCCGGTGTATATCAAATACAGCGAATGGTTCATGGAAACGGGTCAATACCGTCGCGCTCAAAAAATACTTCAGGAAGCCATTTCCTTAATCATGGAGATGGGAGAGCAATACGATCTTCGAGCTCTGGAACTCCTACAACGGATGGCTAAAACACGCAGACTTCAGGGTTTGTGCTGTGGTGAAAAATCACTCGAAAAAGTTCTGGAGATCATCAAAGACAATGACAGCGTCGCAGGAGATCTGCGTTCCGACGCTTACGCGGAACTGGCTGATGCCTATACGCTGCGCGGTAAGACATCCGAGGCAGCCAGACTCTATCTGCTGGCCTGGCAGGCAAGTAACGATGGTACGGACCAGGAACCAAAAATGATCGTCATGTCCAAGAGACTGAATGCCGCCCGTCGTCAGCATAAAAAATCATACCGTATCGAACGTGACGCATTCACCGGTTATACACAGTTGAGACCAATGTCATTGGATGAGAACCTTGTCGCCGATTACCAGGCACCGCAACTGTTCCTGGTGCCACTTGATAACAACGCCTATGACATAAAAATCAAGGACGCAATACATTCCAGTAACACCCTGGAAAAGACGGAAAAGATGATCGGTACGCCATTCCAGTTTGTTTTACGGCAACTACAATATATTTTGCCCAGATCCTTCCGGGACGAAGCGAATCTGGCGGTCGTTTCGATCGGGCTCGATTTTACGGTGACCGAAAAAGGGACAATTCGTGATGTTGAGTTCACAAGGTCAAATGCACCGGTCAAATTAAATCGACTCATGAAAGAAGTGATAAAGAAAGCCCGTTTTCGACCGGCACTGGTTGATGGACACCCGGTAAGCACACAAAATGTCACCCTTACTCAATCATTTGCGCCCAATTATCCACGATAATAGAAGATACGAATCATGCTGGTTAATCATACCTCCAAGATAAAATCATTAATATTGATAGTGCTTCTATCTATGAGCTGCCATAACCTTTCCGCAGAAGAAACCATTCTGGACTACTTTTTTGACGACATAACCTTTACTAATCAACCGAACAAAATGCGTTTTCAACAGCTACAGAACCATCTGAGGAACAGTCAGATTGAACAAGCCGTACAACTGGCAGAGGATCTGGTTGACCAGCACATTGACCTTTCCGAGTCCCATCCAATTCGCTTTGGCAAGCTGCTGTCCAATCTTGGCATACTGCTCTCTTACCAGGGCTATTTCGCTGATGCCATGACATCTCTTGACCCGGCTCTTGATTTTATAGAACAAAGGTCAAACCCTTTTAGCTCCACGATCCTTAAAGTCACAATGGCCAGGGGGCTCACCCTGGCGGAAATGGACCAATTTGAGGGTGCCGAAGAATCCTTTCGCCGTGCCCAGCATATCTCACATCGAACTTGGGGAGTTTATACCCCGGCGCAGCTGGAAATCGTCAACCACATTACCAGGTTAAACCTGAGACAGGGTTTATATTCTGACGCAGATAGGGAACAGAATTTTAACCTTCGAATTAGTGAGCAGGCCTATGGTAAAAGCAGTGAAGAGATCATACCGATCCTTGAACGGCTGGGGGGATATTTTGCCACTCGCGGATCCATGATCCCGTTGTACACCAACGGGACTGATTTTCGATACTATCGAGACTCTCTTTTTAGACAATCACTGACCATGTATCGCAGGGCCATCAAGATTATCGAAGACAACCATGGCGTGAACGACATGCGACTCGTTGAACCTTTGCGTGGCCTTGCTCGTGCAAGGCTATTGCAAATTACAAATCGAGGGGCATCCGAGGACGCGCTGGAACGGGCTTTGAGGATTGTGGAAAGCAATCCCGATACAGATGTACCTGATCGGGTACGGGCAATGATTCATCTCGGGGATATCTATACCATAACAAGCGACGGACGAGCCCGGGATATCTACATCAAAGCATGGAATGCCATGCAGGATAATCCAGACTATGATGAACTAAAAGCCGAATTATTCGGTACCCCAACGCGGTTGCATCCGGAAATATCAGGTGTGCTCTATCTCAAGAGAAAACCGGATGCAGCAGTTACCCCGGATACAGAGTTATATATCGATGTATCCTATTCGGTTAAAGCCAACGGTCATGTGGGAAACATACGACTTATCGATAAAAATGTGCCCAATGCCCAGGTTCGCTACATCAGATCGCAACTGGCAGATACTCGTTTCAGGCCAAGAATCTTCGACGGCGAACCTGTTACCACAGAAAACCTGATGATTCACCAGATATTTAAAGTCCTTGGCGATCAGCCGATTGAATCCAACATCACAATTGGTCAAACCGGCGGTCAATAGTCGCTAATCCCCGATAATGAATTCCCGCAATTGCTTCGCTAGCCCCTTACAGGCAGCATTACCCGGCCGTGCAAGAATCGGGATTGGAATAACAAGCCCAGCCAGATAGGAAGTGCCATTGACATCCGCACTGATCATACCGGCCGAGGTAAGATTCCGTAAATCCCAAATAGAGGCTTCATATTTCGCGTCCTCCTCCCAATAACTCACTCCAAAACAACCACCACCAAAGGTACTGATGGTGCAACTCATGGAGCCGCCACTATCTATTACCACTGTGTCGCCTTCTATCCAGGCGAGATACCTTACTTTTGACTCATCTATGCGATCCTGTACCCCGGGTCGTGCGAACAGTTTGCCCAGTTCTTCTGCAGAAGTTGGCGCTGTTCTTGGTTCAAACCACGGATACAGACTATCCTTAAACTCATTTTCCGGGATCACACGCACAGGTCTCGGACCGGATGAGAGAATATTCACGACACAATCTGTGAAACTTTCCTCGGTCTGGTGATCGTTGTAGCTGGCTCTCCCCAGAATCACCATGGCTTCATCTGCGCCGAGGCCTGTTGCTGCCTCCCTTGATTGTTCGATTCGCGAGGTAACGCAACCTGCCAACGTTACAATCAGTATCACCATCAACATTCGGAATTGCAGATTCATCCAGTTCACTCTTCCTCGGTGGAATTAAGGCTCTCAAGCCAGGCAATCACCTGGGGTTGCCCAGCCATTTCAATGGCGATTCTCGCGCCACCATCCCGAATCGCTAACATCGTCGCCTCACCGAGGGCATCATCTGCACCGAACAACCCACCTTCACTCTTCCCATATCCCACTATATTCCAATCACCGATTACCTGCCCACCCCTGTCATACAGTAGGATTTGATACTGAATGGATGCGGAATAGAAATTAAGCCCGGAAATAGCGGGGGTAAGAAAACCATATTTCACGATACGCGGAACAATCACACCATCCAGGTGTTGCATTCTACCAATGGGAAAGGGTGGTTCGGCGACTTCCTCAATGCTATCAAACATGCTTGCCAGCAGATTCCTGAAAAAGCGCAGATTCTGGCCGCCAAGGTCGATTTTCCAGGTACCGGCATTCGGTAAGACCTCTTTGTATTTAAATGTTGCAAATTCGTCAGAAAAGTGCACGCCGATGTTGGCGGGAATCTTCGTGACCAGTGGTGTGGGTACCGTACCTTGAACCTTAACGCTCGTCGTACAGGCGACGACTGAACAAACCACCACCAGGGCGAATAGGATCTTAAGATATTTCAAGTGACTCATGGAACCGGGTAAAACCTCTATGATAAGTTCTTCAGGACCCGCCTGATTGCCCAATACTACCCCTATGCATTGAACATTTTCTACCTAAACCGGGTCAAAAGGAATAACCAGACAATTTCTCTTCCGGATTTGGCTTATTCTGGGTAGCTTATGTGGGCAGGCCTGTTCGGTTAAACTTATTCAGTTAAACTTCAGGGTGAAACGGGACAATAACAATGACCGGCATAGTTGGAAGTTATATTCATGCTTAAAAACATCGGAAAACGAAAAATAGTCATGGTAATGGGCATCGCGTGTGTCCTGCTGCTTCAGGCCTGCAAGAGCCCGAATCAACCACCACCGACACCACCGCCGCCAAGTTCACCGCCGAGTAGTTCGTCTCCACCACCTGCCTCTCCTTCAACGCCGGGTGAGTCATCGCGACCTCCGCCGCCCCAGCAATCGCCACCTTCGCAGAGCAAAAGTAAATCAATGCCGAGCCCTTCGTCATCAAAACCCCAACAGGCTTCATTACCCGATCCATCACTACCGGACCCCTCTGCACCACCATCGGGCAGCGAAAAAAGCAAATCCAGTGATAAATCTGCCTCGGAAGAGCAACAACAGGCCGCCGGGGACCTGAAGAAGGCGGGAGAAAGGATCGCCAAATCCGGAGAAGATTTGCAGCAGGCGGGGGGAGAGCCTTCAGCGGGAGGAGAGCCTTCAGCGGGAGGAGAGCCTTCAGCGGGTGAAGAGCCCTCAGCGGATCAAGCGTCCCCCGGCGGATCCGAACCACCAGAATTTCCACAGGATCCGTTGATGACACAGGAATCTGAATCTGGTGAACCAGACCCCCTGATGCCGGAAAGCGATGACGCATCTCAATCTGATTCAGAAGTTTTTGCGGATAGTGATGCAGAACCTTCATCTTCCCAGTCCGAATCCAGTGAATCAGCAGAGGGTGAACCTTCAAGCCCGGACTCGGGTCAAATGATGGCCGATACGGGTTCCTTGAGCGATGAAATTCGCGCCGCACAGGAAGCAATGGAAGAGGCTGGAATCGCATTACAAACAGCGGGTGACAGGCTAGAAAATGCAGCAACCGACGAAGAATTGGCGGCGGCAGGTGAGGCACTTGCAAATGCCCGAATCGCCATCATAGTAGCCGGTCAGGATTTAATCGCTGCCAGGGAAGAATCCGGTGGAGACCCGGCCATGGAAGAAATTTATGATGCAGCGGAAGATGCATTGAACGAGGCAAATATCGCCATTGTTATTGCAACTAATTCGATTTTGTCGAGCCGGATAGAATTGCCACAAACTGCTGGCAGTTCCGGCGGGCGAATGGGCGAACTGGATCAGGAACTGGAAGAGTCCCTCCTTATATTTGAAGGGGAAATACTCGAAGCTCGCAGGAGTGTTGTTGATTCAACACCACCCCCAACATCGAATGATTCTATTCCTGGCCCTATCGTCATGGGCAGTGGAGGTTCCAGTGAAGAGGATGAACCAACGGACGATCCGGGTATGATGCCTTCCGAGGAAATTCAACAGGGCAGAATGCCGGGGTCGGAAGGTGGCGTCAACATCGCAGCCGCCAACAAACTACCTGACGAAGATATTCCTGATCCGCAGGGGGACGATATAGTGGCCCAACAAATTCGCGAAGCGGCAACGGTAGAATCAGATCCCGAACTACAGGCAAAACTATGGGAAGAATACAAAAGGTACAGGGCAGGACTATGAACTACCGGGAAAATTGAAGACCATGAAAAACTCAATCATGAAATATCTGGCCCTGTCGTTAATTTTGCTGACCCAGGCCTGTACTTCAACAGAGATTGTTACTGCAAATTCAACGCCTGCAATCCAGTCGGCGGAGCAAATTCCAGATGACCTGCTTATCGATATCGGGATATTGCCACTGGAACCCAACATTCCGGAATTAGAAGAAGATGAAAAGAAGAATTCAATTGTTCCCGATGTTCGCAACGCAGAATCCCGGTTCCTGGCCTATCATCTGAAAGATACACTTGAATTAACAGGCAATTGGGGCGCTGTACGCGTTACCCCCGAGGCTTCTGAAGCCGTTGATCTGCAGCTAGTGGGTAAAATTTTGCTGTCAAATGGCGAACAATTAAAGATCAGAATCCGGGCGACAGATTCAGCCGGTAACGTTTGGATTAATAAGGAATACCGAGACCTTGCCAGCAAATTTTCCTACGAATTGCCCAGGGAAGATCCATTTCAGGATCTTTACAATGATATTGCTGATGATCTGTTGCGAGCACGCCAGAAGTACTCCATGCAGGATATTGCGCTAATCAGGCAGGTTTCTTCATTGAAGTATGCACGCAGTTTGTCTCCAGACGCATTTGGCGGCTACCTGGTGGAAGACCGGCGCGGTCATGTAGACATCAGTCAACTTCCTGCCAGGGGCGATACAATGCTCGAACGGGTAAACCGCATCAAAGAGCGCGAATACCTGTTTGTTGACACGCTCGATGATTACTACGGTCGATTTTACCGGGACATGAAACCATCTTATGATGAATGGCGCTTTGCCACCTATGATGAAGCAGTTCGCCTGAGGCTCATGAAAAAACAGGCGAGAAACAGGTTGTTTACAGGTGCTGCCTTAATCGTCGGTGGTATTTATGCCGGTAGTGAAAGCCAGACATGGGCCGGAGATGCGGCGGCAGGTGGGGCAGTTCTCGGTGGTATCGGCGCGATCAAGAGCGGTCTCGATCGAAGAAAAGAAGCAGAAATCCATGCTGAGTCCCTCAGGGAGCTTAGCCAATCACTGGGTGCCGAAATCACTCCTTTTGTAATGGACATCGAAGGCAAGACGATTGAACTAACGGGAACCGCGAATACTCAATATCAACAATGGCGCAAAATACTCAAAGAAATTTACGCTGAAGAGACTGGTATTCCTGTAGAATAAACCCATCGTGTCGCAGTACCTTTTTAGAAAATATCAGACCAATTCATGACTCTTGAACTCCGTGAAGGGCAGGAATTTTCTTCCCGCTATTCCCTACTACATCAAATAGCACAACATGAGTCAGCCCAGGTCTGGCTGGCTCTCGACAAAGAAAGTGACGAGCGCGTTTGCCTGAAAATATTTAACGGCAATGCCGGGGTACAGGACACTGCAGCGGCTGCTATCAACGCCACTCGCGGACTCGTTCATGCCAACATTGTAAGAAATTTCGAAGCCGGGGTGTCTGATGGTAACCTTTTCATTTCCTCGGCTTACATTCGGTCTGCCAAACCATTTGAACCGGGTAAAACCAAATTCAGCAATAGCTGGCCGATACTCGAGCAATTGTTTTCAGCGCTGGAGTTTGCCCATAGCCTTGAAATAAAACACGGCCACCTTCACCCTGGAAATTTATTGGTTGACGATACGGGGCAACTGCATATCACAGGATTCTCATTACCCCTGTTACTGTCAAGGGGTGATTCGGCATATCTGAGCCAGGAAGCGCAACGCGGACAATACGCAGATGTTTCAGATGATATCTACTCGCTGGGTTGCATCCTCTTCACGCTCCTTACGGACCGGCCGTGGCGCGAGGGTGAAACCTTTCAGGCAAATTCACCCATCCCTGAGGAAGTCCAGCAAATCGTTGCGTCAATGCTGAATGCTTCGCCCTACGAACGACCAACCGACCTGGAAGAATTAAAGGAAACTCTGACCAACTACGCAAACGGGATTCCTGATGCAAAACCAATCGAAATTCCAGAAGCTACATTCAGGCGCTCGACTACCCCTGATGCCAGTCAAGCGAGTACAACGAACGCAAATGTGCATGTATTGCCAAGAGAACGTCACCAGGTGTCTTCGAAAATCGTTTTTGGCAGCCTGGCTTTCTTGCTGGTCCTGGCCGGGTTTGTGTTCTTTATTCTACCCGCCACGCGAACGGCACCGGATAGTTCTGTTGAAACAACACCGCTGGTGGAAACTCACTCCCCGCAAACATCACAAGTAGAAGAGAGCGCAGAACCAGAACCAGGTGAGCTGGCCCCGTTTCAAATTGCTCAACTAGCATTCCTTAAGGATGAAGGAAAACGAATTGCTTTAGTTCTGCTGCGAAAACAAGTGGCGTTGGAAGACCAGGGTGCCCTGCTCTGGGGCGCTGATCGTTATTCGGAAATCACCCATCAGGCTGATTCCGGAGACACCTTTTACCGCGAAGAAGACTACCAGGGCGCCATCGATGCTTATGAATCCGCAATTGCGCAACTCGAAGTGCTGCAAGATACAATCCCCTATATTCTCGAACAAAACCTGGCTACTGGCGAATCTGCGATTCTTGATGGTAACATCAATGCCGCCCTTGCTGCCTGGACAATAGCAAGTGCAATCGAACCAGGAAATCGCGATATAAATAACCAGTTACTTCGCGCAGAGAATATGCAACAAGTACTCGATTACATGAAGACCGGTGAATTTCACGAACGGGAGTTAGCACTGCGAGAGGCGCTCAACTCCTTCAGAGATGCTGCAAAACTTGACCCTGATTGGGACCTCGCCAGGAAAGGCGTAAGAAGGGTTGGATTGAAAATCGCCAAAATGAAATTCGTCGACGCCATGTCTGAAGGTTTCTCGGCACTGGCTGCCAGACAATATGCAGACGCAAGGCAAGCGTTTGCAAGGGCAGAAAAAATCTTTCCCAATTCAACAGAGCCTGCCGATGGTATATTGCAAACTGGCCTGGCGGAACGAATGGATACCATCAATGCCTACAGGGAAGCTGCTAGCGCATTTCTTCAGGAAGAAAAATGGCAATTGGCGATGGCGCAGTACGAGGCAGTATTAGCGCTTGATTCTACCCTGGTATTTGCGCGAACTGGTGTAGAAGACACCGCTAGAAGGCTGGAAATCAGTCAGGTGCTGGACCGGTTCCTGCAGCGGCCGACATTGATGTTAAACGAGGACGAATTCTCCGCTGCAAAATCTGCCCTGGTGACGGCGAGTCGAATACGCCAGCCAGGTCAGCATCTTAAATCGCAACTGTCTACACTTTCCAGGTTAATTACGGTTGCCCGCATTCCCATCGTCATTAAGTTAACGTCCGACAACAAGACGGATGTCACTATTTATAAAGTAGGCAACTTCGGAAAGATAAACAGCACGGAAGTTGAACTCTTCCCTGGCGACTATACTATCGTTGGCAAACGGCGCGGCTACCGGGATGTGCAGCACAAGCTGACATTGTTGGCTGGCGAACCACGCTCTCCGGTCTTTATCAGTTGCGTTGAAAAAATCTAATATGATTGACAACCAACAAGAAGATCTCGACAGCAATATTGCAATTGAGGCAACTCCATTCGCCCGTGCTGATACCGGACCAAGAAAGAAAAAACTTGCCCTCAAACCTGTTCCCATCGCTATCGGGCTGGTGTTTCTGCTGCTTTCAACCTCCGCACTATTTTTGTTCACTGCAAAAGCGGTTCGCTTCGATGTTTCTCCTTTGCCCGAGAATTTTGAAATTACCAGTGGATTCTTCACTTATAGACTCGGTGAAAGAGTCCTGATGATGCCTGGCAACTACACCGTCGCCGCAAAGCTCACAGGATATCGAAACCTGGGTGAATCAATCCTGGTAAGCGATGACCCGGATCAGGACTTCACTTTCATCATGGCTAAGTTACCGGGCATCCTGTCCATCAGTTCAGTCCCTGATGTTGAAGCAGAAGTCTTTATCGACCAGGTATCTGTCGGTGTGGCGCCCCTCAAAATTAATGAGATAGAACCCGGACTTCACGACATCTCGCTCATCTCGGAACGCTACCTCCCGTACGAGACTGAAATCACCATAGAAGGCAAGCGGCAGGAACAATTCCTCGATCTCCAGCTGGAGCCAGCCTGGGCGGAAATCACATTTAGATCACTACCGTCTGAAGCAACCGTATTCATCGATGAAGCTAATGCCGGGACGACATCCATTATCATTGAGATTCTCGAGGGTACCCGCCAGCTGAGAGTGAAGAAACCTGGATATAAAATCTGGGAATCAGAACTGGTCGTCGCGCACGGACAGCACCAGGAATTTCCCGAAATAACCCTGATCAAGTCGGATGGGAAGATTGCATTCAAAACCACCCCACCTGGTGTCAATATCACAATTGACAAGAGATATCATGGGCAATCTCCCCTGTCCGTTACGCTGGCACCCGGAAAGTCATACCAGGTACTGCTCTCCAAGGCGGGTTATGAACAAATCAAGCGGACGATCCAGGTCAAACCCGAGGAAGATGTTTCGCTCCACCTGACGCTCAAACCGATAGTCGGGGTAATCCGATTGCAGGTCCAGCCTGCCGGCGGTGAATTGTTCGTCGATGGCGAATCCGTCGGTAACCCATCACAGCAACTGTCACTGACCGCCAGCAGACATGAATTAAGGATCGAAAAAGAAGGCTATGCGACACACCGGGTCACGGTCACACCAAGGCCCGGACTGTCCCAGCAACTCTTGATTACACTACAAACCGAGGATGAAGCAAAGATCGCCGCCATCCCGCAAACGATCAAAACCTACAGCGACCAACTATTGAAACTTATTATACCCGGTGACCTGAAAATGGGCGCGGGTCGGCGGGAAAGGGGCAGACGATCCAACGAGATAGAAAAAGATGTCGTCCTGACCAGAGCCTACTACCTCGGTGTCCACGAAGTGACCAACAAACAATTCAAAGCCTTCAACGTCAGTCATGACTCGGGGGTTTTTGGGCGTTCACTACTCAATGAAGAAGAGCGGCCGGTGGTCAATATTTCATGGGATGCTGCAGCCCGATACTGCAATTGGTTAAGTGAGAAGGACCGCCTGGCCGTTGCTTATAAGCAAACAAACGGCAAATGGCGACTGGTCGAACCGACTACCACAGGCTACCGTCTCCCCACCGAGGCTGAATGGGCATGGGCGGCGCGTTACGCCGATGGCCCTGTACCCTTGCGCTTTCCCTGGGGGGACGCCATGCCGCCACCCAAGGGGGCCGGAAATTTCGCTGATGAATCGGCAACGGGTATGGTGCCATACCATATTGTAGGTTATAACGATTCTTTTCGCGGGCCATCGCCCGTCGGTACCTATGACGCAAACTCACTGGGGCTACACGATCTCGCCGGTAATGTTTCTGAATGGCTTAATGACTACTATTCTGTCGAGCTTGAACGGAAGCAACTGACTGACCCCACAGGACCGGATAGCGGTGATTATTATGTGATTCGCGGTTCTAACTACGCTAATGGCAGGTTCAGTGAGCTCCGATGGACATTTCGCGATTATGGCAGCGAGCCCAGGCGCGATGTCGGATTTAGAATCGCCCGGTATGTGGAGAACGTAGAATGACGAAACAAATCCTGACCAGACTCGCTTGTCTTTTTATGTTATTGATCGCAATGGCCTTACAGGCAGAGGAAGAAAAAGCTGTTGCTGACTCAACCGAAGCTGCAGCCAAAAGCGCAACTGACAATACTGAACAACATGCCGTAGAGACGGAACAAACAATAAGTGAACCGCAAGCTGAAAACCTGAAAAACCGCAACCTGGGAGCAGCATTCAGGTCATTCCGACCGAGTGAAGAAATCAGCGCGGATAACGCGGTTCCTTTTCCGGTCGACATTTAACCTTTTAACTTGCCAAGAGAACCCAATGAAAAGACAGTTACCCGTTGAATTTATATTTCAACTTTTCTCACTCATCATTGCCATCATCATTGTGCATGGCGTTTATGTATCAATCATCAGGCCAAACGCCGCAGCTATTCTTGAGGAGCAGGCAATACAGATCAATGCCAATCCGGACTATGTGCCAGAAAGATCGGTCTATGTCATCACCAAGGACATGGAACAGGAATCATGTTTCATCCTGATGTTCTGGGCCTTGTCGCTCATGGGCTACAAGGCAATGCTGGCAATTCAGGAAAGGAAAATCCTGGAGCTTGATCTGATCCCATTGAATCAGGGCACAAGTATCCTGCCTGAAGATACGCGAGAGTACTCGAGGCCGATTCAGGCGCTGCCAGACTCACAACATGGTTTCCTGCTGCCCCGGTCATTATTGACAGCATTGCATCGCTTTCGGTCTACCCGGAACATTCAGGATGTGGCCAACTCGATTCGTGCAATCTGCGATTCAGAATCATACAGGCTGGATTCAGAATTATCGATGATCCGCTACATCGCCTGGGCAATTCCCTCAATCGGATTCCTGGGCACTGTCCGCGGCATTGGCCAGGCGTTGGGACAAGCCCACAAAGCGGTGCAGGGTGATATCGCCGGTGTGACACAAAGCCTGGGGGTCGCTTTCAATTCGACATTCGTTGCACTTTTGATCAGCATCCTCATTATGTTCCTGATGCATCAATTACAGTTAACACAGGAACGCCTGGTGCTTGATACAGAGGACTATTGCGACAACCGATTGATCAGGCACCTGCAAACATAAGGCGAAACTACCTTGGCTCTTGGAATTATTGACATAAGCGACGCTGGCATTCAAATCGCGATCGAAAACGAATTGCTTAAGACCAGTCCCGGTTTTGCAGTAATGGATGGCAATCGACTACTGGTCGGTGAAGATGCGCTTAATAATGCACGACTGTTACCAAGGTGGACAAATAACCGGTTTTGGAATCAGCTAAGTACCGATCCCATCGCAAACAGTACTGACGAAATCAGGCACCACGCGGACCTGGCTTTCGCCCATCTGGAATCCTTGTGGTTACCAATGAAAGACAATGTGGATAATGTCATTCTGCTGATCCCTGCATTTTACGGTCACCCGCAACTCGGTTTGCTGTTAGGTATGGCCAAGGAGTGTGGCATTCCCGTTGCTGGTCTCGCCGACTCATCGCTTATCGTGGCAAGTGAGCAAAATATCCGGCCATTGAGTTTACACCTGGACATACACCTTCACCGAATCACCCTGACGGGTCTCTCCAGCGGTAACACCCTTGCAAGGAAAGAAGTTTCTACCGTGACAGAGACCGGTATATTCACATTGTGGGATCGTTGGGCAAATATTATTGCGAACCAGTTCATCCAGACTTCCCGCTTTGACCCAATGCACCAGGCCCAGAGTGAACAAACCCTGTTCAACCAGCTACCGGGATGGATAGAGAAACTCAACGGGTCACGTGGCGCCACATTCGAATTGAACCTGGGTGAAATCAATCACTCAGTCTCTGTTTCAAATGACCAGCTTATGGCTGCATGCACGCAAATATACCCGCAGATCGTCCAGGCGATTCGTTCCCGCATTCCCCCGGGGGAAACCGCTTCCCTGCTTTTGTCACATCGATTTGCAGGATTTCCAGGACTGAAAGACTCACTGGGATTGATCAACAATATCGAGGTGATTGAACTTGCAAGAGACCAGTCCCTGACAAGCGCCTACTCGCTGGCAGACAAGATTATTCCGCAGAATGGTGCCATCAGCCACGTCATCAGCCTGCCTGTCAACAAGCAACGTACAAACAGGCAGACCATGCCGCCAGAAACATCCCGCGCGACACATCTGCTGCTGGGAGATCATGCGACCGCAATTGGCAGGTCATTTCAATTATCACGAGATAATGCCAGGGGTATAAAAAGTGACCCGAATAACCCAATCTGCACCCTGTTTCCTCGCGGTGACAGTCTATACATGGACATCCATGCAGCAGATGCATTACTGGTTAACGGCGAAGTTGCAGACCCGGAGCATCCGCTCGAACCCGGCGATGCTATTACAATCGGTGATCAAACCATCACCCTCATTTCGGTGACCTGACCATGGCCAGACGTCGGGAAATAAATGTCTCTGGCCTCGCCTTCCTGGACATCATGTCCTGTGGTTTCGGCGCTGTCATCCTGATCTTCATTATTATCAATCATTCCACCGAGACGACGTCACAGGAAATCAATACCCAGCTGCTGGCAGAAGTGAGAAAAATAGAAATCGAGGTTGAAGATGAAACCTTGCACCTGATTGAGATAAAGAATTCTCTTGAAGAGACCAATGACGAAATCATTACAACCGAAGCACTGGTCATGGAGATTATCCGGGCCATCCGGGAACTGCAGGCGAAAATCATCGAACTCGCCGAATCCGGCGCCAGCCAGGAAGACAGCATCGAGGCACTTAAATCAGAACTGAAACTGCTTGAAGAAGAAGCAGCAAGCCTCGAAGGAAGTGTGGCAGGCGCAGAATCGAGCGGCGCAAGCTTACGTTCATTTGTGGGTGAAGGAGATCGCCAATACCTTACGGGCTTAAAAATCGGAGGCCAACACATCCTTATCCTGCTGGATGCATCCGCCAGCATGCTGGACAAGACAATCGTCAATGTCATTCGCAGGCGCAACATGTCGGATGAGCAAAAACTAAAGTCAGAAAAATGGCAACGCGCGATCGCCACAGTTGAATGGATTACGGCCAATATGCCCAAAGATGCTAATTTCCAGCTCTTCACATTCAATACCGAGGCTAAAGCCACCATTAAGGATACCGATAAAGACTGGCTCAGGGCAATTGAAAAAGCGGACATGGACCAGGCGCTGGCGAACTTGAGAAAAGTCATTCCTGCCGGTGGGACCTCGTTACATCATCCTTTTGCCATCGCCAGAAAAATGGAGCCACAACCCGATAATATATTTCTCATTACCGACAGCCTGCCCACCCAGGGACTCGAAAAGCCCAAAGGAAGTGCAGTGAGCAGCCGGGAACGCGTCGCTCTTTTCAGTAGCGCCCTGGAAGAGTTACCCGACGCAAGCCCGATTAATATCATCCTCTTTCCTATGGAAGGAGACCCGATTGCAGCCCCTTCTTACTGGCGTTTAGCACAGATAACCGGTGGTTCTTTTCTCGCGCCACCCAGGGATTGGCCCTGATGCGGAGGAAACGACGTGAGATAG
>Ga0114950_10000722_pt1 | contig 23513 bp, 22 predicted proteins | sample N075metaG_FD_83503 | JGI IMG/M metagenome (GOLD analysis project Ga0114950, IMG submission 83503) | Deep subsurface microbial communities from Kermadec Trench to uncover new lineages of life (NeLLi) - N075 metaG | ecosystem: Environmental > Aquatic > Marine > Ocean trench > Sediment | place... | reverse complement strand
TGGAGAGATCGCCGAGCAGGGCTTCAATCTGGGCCACGGACGCGGCGATCAGGACCAGGCCCTGGTCGCGGCTGCGCCCCTTGAGGGTCAGCACCCGCTCCACGGCTGCCTGGTTGAAAGGATCGCAACTCAGGCCCCAGACGGCTTCGGTGGGACAGGCGATGACCCCGCCAGCTCGCAGCGCTGTCACCGCTTCAGCGATGGCCTCTTGGTTACTGGACTGTGAATCGCTGGAGGTCACCCGGACCATTCCTGCCTGGGTGTGGGGGGATCAGGAAGCCTCGGAGGCGGCCTCGTCGTCCGCGGCCTCGGCTTTCTTTGCTGTTTTCTTCCTGGCGGCCTTCCTGGTGGTTTTCTTTGCGGCCTTTTTCTTTGCCTTTTTCTTGCCGCGTCCCCGCCGTGCCGGGGCGGCGGCGATGAGTTCCTTGCATTCCTCCAGGGTCAGTTTCGCCGGCTCCAGATCCTTCGGCACCCTGGCATTCTTTTCGCCGTTGGTGACATAAGGCCCATAACGCCCATTGAGCACCTGGATTTTTTCTTCCGCGAAGTCCTGGATAATGCGATTGGCATCGAGGAGTTTCTTTTCCTCGATGATCTCCAGCGCCCGGGGCAGTTCCACGGTGTAGGGATCGTCCTCTTTCATCGAGGCGTATTTGTCGCCGAACTTGATGTAGGGACCGTAACGGCCGATGCTCGCCAGCACTTCTTCGCCATCGGCGGTGTGGCCGAGCTTGCGCGGCAGTTTGAACAACTCCATCGCCTCTTCGAAGGTGATGGTATCGAGCTGCTGCCCGGGGCGGAGCCCGGCGAACTTGGGTTTTTCGTCGTCGTCCTTGGTGCCGATCTGCGCATAGGGGCCATAACGGCCCAGGCGTACGGACACGGGCTTGCCGGACTTTGGGTCAGTACCCAGCGTGCGCGCCTGCATGGCCTGCTCGCGGGTGACGGTTTTTTCCTTCTCCTTCACCAGCGCGCTGAAGGTGTCCCAGAACTCATGCATCAGCGGGATCCAGTCCCGGGCGCCGGAGGCGACTTTGTCCAGCTCATCTTCGAAGTGGGCGGTGAACTCGTAGTCCACATACTGGGTGAAATGCTCACTGAGGAAACGCGCCACGATCTTGCCGGTGTCCGTGGCGTGGAAACGGCGATTCTCCAGGAACACATACTCCCGGGTTATCAGCGTGCTGATGATCGAGGCGTAAGTGGACGGTCGGCCGATGCCGTATTCTTCCAGCGTCTTGACCAGCGTGGCCTCCGTGTAACGCGGCGGTGGCTGGGTGAAATGCTGCTCCGGGCGGATCTTGTCGATATGCACGGTTTCGCCTTCTTCCAGGTGCGGCAGGAATTTCTCGTCTTTTTCCTGAGCCTGTTTGTCGTTCTCCCCGTTCCCATCCTCTTTATCGCTTTGGGCGTCCTGGCCCTCCTGGTAAACCGCCATGAAACCCGGATCCACTACCGTCGAACCCGTAGCGCGGAACATGCCGGCGTCACCGGCCATCATGTCCACCGCGACGGTATTCAGCGTGGCATTGACCATTTGCGAAGCCATGGTACGTTTCCAGATCAGGTCATAGAGCTTGAACTGGTCATCTGCCAGATAGGGCTTCATTTTCTCCGGCGTCCGCGCGGCCGAAGTAGGACGAATGGCTTCGTGGGCTTCCTGTGCGTTCTTGGCTTTGGTCTTGTAAACGTTGGGCTCGTCGGGCAAGGCCTTCTTGCCGTATCGCTCGACGATCACCTCCCGGATCTCGGTGATCGCGTCATTGGCCAGCATCACCGAGTCGGTCCGCATGTATGTAATGAGTCCCGTGGAAGAACCGTCGATCTCGACGCCTTCATACAACTGCTGGGCCACCCGCATGGCGTTACGGGCGGAAAACCGCAGTTTCCGGGATGATTCCTGCTGGAGCGTGGAAGTAATGAAGGGAGCTGTCGGTCGGCGTGTACGCTGCTTGCGGGTCACGGTGGCGACGGTGAGTTTTCCGGCTGCCGCCTTGTCCAGCGTCTCCGTCGCTTCCGTGGCCAGCGCCTCGTTGTCGATGGTGAACTGGTCGAGCTTCTCACCCTTGTAGTGAGTGAGCTTGGCCAGGAAAGTCTGGTCCTTGTCGAGATCCGCCTCGATGCTCCAGTATTCCCGGGCCTCGAAGGCTGCGATCTCCGCTTCCCGTTCCACGATCATTCGCAGAGCCGGGCTCTGCACCCGTCCAGCTGACAGGCCACGGGCGATCTTCTTCCACAGCAGCGGCGAGAGATTGAAACCAACCAGATAGTCCAACGCCCGGCGGGCTTGCTGGGCCTTGATCAGATCGAACGACAGCTTCCGGGGGTTGGCCACGGCTTCCCTGATGGCCCGGGGCGTGATCTCGTTGAAGACCACCCGGTGTACCGGCTTGCCGTCCAGCACACCTTTCTTCGCTTTCAGGATTTCGTAGACGTGCCAGGAAATGGCTTCGCCTTCCCGGTCAAGGTCAGTGGCAAGGTACAGAGCGTCAGCAGCTGCGGCAGCCTTGGTGATGGCATCCACGTGCTTCTTGTTCTTTTCGATGAGCGCGTACTTCATGGCGAAGTCGTGCTCGGGGTCCACCGCGCCTTCCTTGGGGATCAGATCGCGAACGTGACCATAGGAGGCCAGGACCTTGAAGTCCTTGCCCAGGTACTTCTCGATGGTCCTTGCTTTGGCGGGGGACTCGACGATGAGGAGGTTTTTGCTCATGTCGGCAAACCCTGGAACGCACCCGGATCTAGTGCAGGGACTCCTGTTGGTCGTCGAAAACCAGGTTCTCCATCCACGCGAACGCGGCCTCCTGGCCGGGCTGGTTGAACAGCACGATCAATACGACCCATTTGAGTGTTTCCAGGTCTGCTTCTTCATCTTCCAGAGCCATGAACCGATCGATCACCAGCTCCCGGTTGCCGGGCGTGAGAATACCGGAATCTTCCAGAAACAACAGGTAGCCCTGGCACTCTGCGTCCAGCTTGGTGCGCTCGCAGTCGGAAAAAACCCGTAACGGCGCGCTGTGCGGGCGTTGTGGCTCTGCCACGGGCCGTTGGGCGGCAAGGTCATCCATCCATTGGAACGCCTTGTTGATCTCCTGGTGAGGAAAGCCTGCTTCCAGGAGTTTTACTTGGAGGGAGTCGCGATCGGATGATTCCTCTGGTTCGTCATACATATAATTTTCGAACATATACAACAGGACATCAAAAATATTTTCTTTCATTCAGAGATCTCCGCTGTGAGCAAATATCTCCCTCCTCCGGGCGTGCTGACCATACCCTTCAGTTCCAGCATCAGGAGCATGGAGGAAACCACATCGGTCGTCAAACCGGTTCGCTCGACCAAGGTGTCGAAGGGTACCGGGTCGAACCCCAGTGCATCGATCAGTTTGCAGTAATCGGGATCCAGCTCCGCGGCTTCCCGCAGTTGTGCATTGTCCCGTCTGGCGGGGGGTCCGGTATCTGTCTCCAGGCGATTCTTGAGCTCCATCGCCAGTTCGACCGCCAGCGGTTCCAGTTCCTCCACCACGTCTTCGCAGGTTTCCACCAGCTTCGCGCCCTGGCGAATCAATCGATGACAGCCGCGCGCGAGCGGGTTGTGAATCGAGCCCGGGACGGCGAATACTTCCCGGTTCTGTTCGCCGGCGAGACGTGCCGTGATCAGGGAACCGCTGCGCACGCCGGCCTCGATGACCAGAGTCCCCAGACTCAAGCCGCTGATAATGCGGTTCCGGCGAGGGAAGTTCCCACGCCGTGGAGACGTTCCCACGGGGAATTCACTGACGATCGCTCCACTTGCCGCTATCCGGTCGGCCAACGGGGCGTTGCGCCGGGGATAACATTGATCAGGCCCGGTTCCGAACACCGCATTGCTCCGCCCGCCGCAATCCAGCGCCGCGGCATGGGCGGCAGCATCGATGCCAAGGGCGAGGCCGCTGGTGATGGCGAACCCCGCGGAGCTCAGGTGCCTGGCAAAGGTGCGGGCGTTATCCAGGCCGGCGGCGGTCGGCGTCCTGCTGCCCACGATGGCGATCTGTGCCTGCCACAAAGTCGTGGGATCACCCTCCACGAACAGAATGCCCGGGGCATCGTCGAGGCGTTTCAGCAGCGGTGGGTAGTCCGGGTCATCCAGCGTCAGCAGATACCGGCCGGGTCGGGACAACCAGTCGAGATCTCTGTCCAGGGGCGCGGGGTCGGGTTGCCGGAGAAAACGGATTCCACCATCGCCAAGGTGGCTGCGCAGGCGATTCCGATCCGCCGCGCGCACGCTGGCGGGATCACCGAATTCCGCAAGCAGCTTGCGAAGAGTACAGGGACCCAGATTGGGTGTGCGTGCGAGTACGAGCCAGTCGCGTCGATCGTCCATGATGCTGCCCACCGGGCCATCCTGGCCCGTTGTGAAACGAAACCCACCCTAACCGATTAACCGGGGTGGGGAATATCGCAAATCCCTCAGGGACTTGTAGTCTCTGCGAGATCGCTCAGTTTTCGCTCGGAGCGTGAGCTGGGGTTGGTCACCAAGTAGGAAAGCCGGATTTCCTTGGTGGCTTCCACCACGATGGCATAACTGACTTTGTCGAAGGTCCGATACACCAGCATCCGGCCCGCGTGCTCCTCAGGCAGCGACACCATGCCTTTGCTTTTCCAGGGCCATCGCTCGTTCATGGGGTAGCGCACTTCGTCCCGCACCTCGCGTCCCGGCACATACGCCTCCAGCACAAAGCCCTGCTGGATACCGTCGCGCGACCCCTTGTCGATCACCACCGTGTCGTACTGGCCCACCACTTCGTTGTGCGGGCCGAGCAGTCCGACTACCCGGGCGTGTACCGGGAAATCCGGCGCGCGGGGATAGAAAAACGGGTCGTAGGGATATTCGTGATACGGGATCAGACGGGTGCCAGGCCGGACCTCGAATCGCGACTCGTCGATTCGCAAGGTGGCGATATCGCCGGCGACGGTCACATGCCCCGAACCGATTTCGATCAGTTCTATGCCAAGAACGGGCAGATTTCCCCCCGCCCCCTGGTACCAGGGATCGTGATTCCAGTTCCGGGGCGTTTTGTCCGGGTCACCGTGAAATGTGCGGGTGTCATCGGGGGTGCGCCGGTCTTCTTTCAGCCGCTCCCGGTACATGGAATCCGGCGGCATGATGCCATCGCGATAAACATTGGCTTGGTGCACCAGAGCGAAACGCTCACCCTTCCTGGCGTCTCCCAGGCCACGCACATAGGTGTTGAAAGGAGCCGCTGCCACCAGCATTCCCTGTTCGTTGGCGACCACATAGGGCATCTGCTCGAAATCACTTTCCAGCACCACCCAGGGGCTGAACATGAAAGGCTTGATGAGACTCAGGGGCACCACGGGAATCGGTTTTGGCCGGGGTTCCCGGCGGGTGTGGGGTGAAAGCTTGACGGTACGCCGGGACAGGGTGAGCCGCGGTTGCCCATCCACATAGCTCAGCGAAATCACATCCCCGGGATAAATAAGGTGAGGATTGTCGATTTGCTGGTTGTGATGCCAGATCTCGGGCCAATGCCAGGGATCCATGAGGAAGCGTTCGGCGATGTCCCACAGGGTGTCGCCCTCGACCACGACATAGCGATCCGGGTGGCGTGGGTTGAGTTCTACGTTCTGGGCGCCGACAGCCACACTCAGCAGTAGCGCAAGGGTGGCCCAAATGATGTGTCTGTTTCTCATGATTTGCTGCAATGTCGTTGTTTTCACTGGAGTTTAGCGCACTTTGCCCGTAGAGTCTGCGTTCCTGGTTCACACTTTCGCCGGGCCCCGCCCTGGGCTTGAAACAGCCCATTTCGGGCCGATATGAAGGCTTCGAACGAGGATTGCCGGGCCCCCGGGGAACCCCGGAGCCCGCGGAAAACCTGACAGGATGGGGGAATGACCGGGGTTTGAGTATCATTCTCCAGGCGATGCCGCCCCGGGCGGCAGGTGAGGCAAAGGATTCGATGGCACTGCTGGATATATTAATCGTTCCCGATCCCCGGCTGAGGCGCAAGGCCAGTCCGGTTGATGCGGTGGACGATGATCTCAGACAACTGGTCGGTGACATGTTCGAGACCATGTACGAGGCGCCGGGCATCGGCCTGGCGGCGGTGCAAGTCAACGTGCTCAAGCGCGTCATCGTGATGGATATCTCCGAAGATCGGGACCAGCCCTTGTGCCTGATCAACCCGGAGATTGTGGAGGCCTCCGGCACACAAATCTGCGAAGAAGGTTGTCTTTCGGTCCCTGAAGTGTTCGCGGAGGTCCAGCGCGCCGAACAGGTCCAGGTCTGCGCCCTGGACCGGGACGGCGAGGTCTTCGAGATGGATGCAGACGGCCTGCTGGCGGTGTGCATCCAACACGAAATCGATCATCTGGATGGCAAGCTGTTTGTCGATTATCTGTCGCCACTGAAGAGGGCGCGCATCGAAAAGCGTCTGGTCAAACAACAACGCGCAGCTATCCACACCGACCGGGACGTCCGGGTGCTTTGATCTCTTTGCCCAAGGGATCACCGTTGAAAATCGTTTTTGCCGGGACGCCGGCATTTTCGCTCCCGACTTTGGGTGCTTTGCTTGGTTCACCTCACGAACTGCTGGCTGTTTATACACAGCCCGATCGCCCCGCCGGTCGCGGCAGAAAAATCACCGCCAGTCCTGTCAAGAACATGGCGATGGATTCGGGGATCGCGGTTTTCCAACCCGAATCGCTGAAGAATGAGTCTGTAGTTCCCGATCTCGCAGCGCTGCAACCGGATCTCCTGGTGGTCGTGGCCTACGGACTGATCCTGCCGCAGGCGGTTCTCGATATTCCCACGCTGGGTTGCTGGAATGTGCACGCGTCCCTGCTGCCGCGCTGGCGCGGAGCGGCGCCTGTCGAAAGAGCCATTCTGGCGGGTGATCACACGACGGGCGTCACGATCATGCAGATGAACTCCGGACTGGATACCGGTGACATGTTGCTGCGCCGGGAAACACGCATTGGTGGGCAGGAGACCGGAGGTGAACTGCATGACCGTTTGGCGGAGCTGGGGGCTGAAACCCTGCTTGCGGCGTTGGAACAACAGGCTTCCGGCACCCTGGTGCCGTTGCCTCAGGATGACGACCTCGCCTGCTATGCGCCGCGATTGACGCGAGACGAAGCAGAACTGGATTGGAGCGAAGCAGCGGAGACCCTTGCGCTCAAAGTCCGCGCACTGAACCCGCGCCTGCCGGTCCGCGCCCAGGTGGCGGGCGAGCCCGTGAAAGTCTGGGAAGCCAGGTTGCTGCCCGGGGAAGTGGACGCCGCACCGGGCCAGGTTATCGCGGCGGGTCGTGAAGGCATCGACGTAGCCGCGGGGAAAGGCGTGTTGCGTTTGCTCAGAATCCAGCGCGCCGGGCGGCGGCCGGTAAGCGCCGCGGATTACCTTAACGCACGGCCTGAATTGCGCGCCCGGTGATTGGGTGAACGCGAAGCGGGGCAGTCCACGCACGCTGGCCGCAAAAGTGGTTCAGCGCGTGGTGGCTGAAAAATACTCCCTTAACCAGGTGCTGCCCGAAGTCCTGGAATCCGCCGTTCCCCGGGACCGGGCGTTGATTCAGGAATTGAGTTACGGGACGTTGCGTTGGCTGCCGCGTCTGTCAGGGTTGACGGCGCTTTTGCTGCACAAAACGTTCAAGGAAAAGGACCGGGATGTGACGGCGGTGCTGCAGGTAGCGTTGTACCAACTGCTTTACACGCAGCTTGCCGATCACGCCGTGGTTAACGAGGCCGTGGAATCGTCGCGGGCACTGGGCAAACCCTGGGCAGCGCCAGTGTTGAATGCCGCACTGAGGCGTTTCCTGCGCGAACGCGATGTCCTGTTGCGTGATCTGGACCAGAACCCGGTGAGCCGTTTTGCCTGCCCGGCGTGGTTATTGGAGAAACTGCAACACGACTGGCCTGAAGACTGGGAAACGATTGTCAACGCCGGGAACGAACGTCCGCCCATGTGGTTGCGCGTCAACACCGCGCGGATTACACGTGACGATTACGCTCGGCAGCTGCGCGATACCGGCGTGGAGTCGACGAAGTCGGACCGGTCCCCCGTGGCGCTGTGTCTCGGCCAACCGCTAAACATTCACGAGCTTCCAGGATTCGACGAAGGGCTGGTTTCGGTGCAGGACGTTTCGGCGCAACTGGCGGCGGAGGTCTTGAACGTTGAACACGAACGACAAAGAGTGCTCGATGTGTGCGCGGCGCCGGGCGGCAAGACCGCGCACTTGCTGGAAAGGCATGGTTCGCTCGATCTTGTCGCAATCGATCTGGACGCGGATCGTCTGATTCGCGTCACTGAAAACCTGGATCGTCTGGGTCTTGCCGCACGCGTGAAAGCCGGTGACGCCCTCGAGCCCCGGGATTGGTGGGACGGCCAGGCCTTTGACCGGATTCTGCTGGACGCGCCCTGCTCTGCCACCGGCGTGATCCGTCGTCACCCGGATATCAAGGTGTTGCGCCGGGCTTGCGATATTCCGGCCTTGGCGGCCCGGCAACAGGACATTCTGGAGGCGGTTTGGCCCTTGTTGGCCCCCGGCGGTATGCTGGTTTACGCGACCTGCTCGGTGCTGCGCGAGGAAAACGATGAAGTCATGGCTGCTTTTACCGCCAAAGGCGCAGACCGGGAGTCGATGGTCATCGAAGCCGAATGGGGGCGGGCGGGCCGCTTTGGTCGTCAGCTTCTGCCCGGGGACGGGGAAGGGGACGGCTTTTACTATGCCAGGTTGCGGAAAACACCATGATTCGCCTTTCGCATATTGTCGTCATGATCCTGGCCGCGTCGCTGTCATCAGCTTGCGGGTCCGAAACCGCGGGTGATCGGACCGTGATGCTGGAGGTGGTGAATGCCGAGGTGCAACGCACCGACGATACGACAGTGCTGAACGCGCAACTGCGTTACCGGTTCGGTGACGCCGTCCTGGACGCAATGCGGCATGGAGTTCCCGTTACACTGCTGGTGGAAGCGCGCATCGTAAACCGGAGCAATCGTCCGTGGCTGGAAGTCGTCTTGCGAACGCGGCGGTTGTATCGTCTCGATTACCACGCGTTGAGCAGCCGGTACGTACTGGAAGACGTGAGCAGTGGTGAACAAACGACCTACTCGAGCTATCTCGCGCTCCAGGATGCGTTGGCGCGGCCGCCGGGACTGCGTCTGGCTGATGATCTGAGCCTTCCGGAAGGCGAGCTTGTCGGGAGCGTGCGCGCGCGTCTTTATATCGAAGATCTGCCGCCGGCGATGCGCCTGTCCGCGTATCTGTCGCGCGAATGGCGGCTGAGCAGTGAGTGGTACGTATGGACACTGGGCGGCTGACAGCCCTGAAACGTTTCGTCGCCCGGGTACTGCCGTACCTGTTGCTCGTCGTGTTGATGGTCAGCGCTTTGTATTTGCTCAGCGATGCCACTCAGAGCGAAGCCCGATTCGGTGTTTCCTATACTTGGTTGTTGCTGTTCAACACGCTGGTGCTGGTGCTGTTGCTCGTCGCCATCGGTGATCGCTTCTGGCATCTGTATACCCAGCGGCGTGAAAACGCTCCCGGCGCCCGGCTGACAACACGCCTGGTCGTGATGTTCATAGGGTTGGCTTTGCCAGCCGTACTCACCGTATACCTGTTTTCGCTGCACCTGTTATACAGAAATATCGACAGCTGGGGTGATGTGCGAGTGGAAACCGCGCTGGACGATGCCTTGCGACTCAGCCAGATATCGCTCAATACGCGGTTGCGTGATGTGGTCAGGCGGACTCAGGAAATGGTGCGCATCAACGCGCCGGCACTCAGGGGAGAAACCGGGGCGTTGGCAGCCCTGACGCTGAACGGGATGCAGCGTGACTACCGGCTGGGGCAGGTGGTGTTGCTGGAACTGTCCGGGAGAGTCGTCGCGAGTACCGCGCCGCGGCGGGGCCAGTTGACATCAGACGTACCCGGTGAAGCAGTCCTGCTTCAACTGCGCCAGGGTGATTCTTTTTACGCGGGTATCGAACCGCTGGGGGACAGGGGTTTGCAGATGCGCGTCGTCATGCGCATTCCCCAGGACGATCCATTAGCCGCTCAGAGAATCTTGCAGGTGATCAATCCGGTACAAACCGTTGCCGCCCGGCTGGCGAGTACCGTCGAAACCGAAGTGGACGCGTTCCGCACGCTCGCGTATTTGCGCACCCCGCTCAAGTACAGTTTGACCATTACCCTGTCGATCGTGTTGCTATTCGCGATTTTTCTTGCCGTATTGGCGGCATTCGTCATGGCCCGGCGTATGGTCGCGCCCATCAGGCGTCTTGCAGACGCCACTCGAGCGGTCGCTGCCGGCGACTACGAGCGCCAGTTGGAAATACCATCCGGCGACGAGTTGGGTTCTCTGGTGCGTTCATTCAACACCATGATCGTCGAAATCAGGCGGGCGGCGGAAATGGCGCGGCTGAGCCAGCAAGAAGTCGAAGGACAGCGAAGCTACCTGGAAGCGATTCTGACGCGCCTGTCATCAGGCGTGCTGGCGCTGGACGACGATCATGTATTGCGAACCGCGAACCAGGCCGCCATCGATATTCTGGGCGCGCCCCTGGGGCAGTACATCGGTCGCCCGCTGGTGACGGTGACCCGGGACTATCCGTATCTTGCGCGCCTGACCGGGCTGGTGCAGGAGCGGGCGCGCCGCGGTCAGCATGAATGGCAGGAACAGGTAGTGTTGTTCGGGGCGTCAGGGAGACAGGTGCTCATGTGTCACGGCACGTCGCTGGTACCCGGTGGTTATGTGCTGGTCTTCGACGACGTCACGGCCATCGTTCAGGCGCAGCGCGATGCCGCGTGGGGCGAAATGGCGCGCCGGCTTGCCCACGAGGTCAAGAACCCTTTGACACCCATTCAACTGGCTGCCGAGAGATTGCGGCACAAGTTCCTGGCGCGCATGCCAAAGGAGGACGCCCGGATCCTGGATCGTGCGACTCACACCATTGTGCGGCAGGTGGAAGCGCTCAAGGAACTGGTGAACGCGTTCACCGACTATGCGCGCAGATCCCAGATTCAGCGCGAACCGTTACAGGTGAATGAACTGATCAGGGAAGTGGCGGATCTGTACCGCTCAGAAGACGAGGGTCTGATCGTGGATCTGGACCTGAGCGATGACGACACGCCGATCGCCGCTGATTCGGGCCGCTTGCGCCAGGTACTGCACAACCTGTTCAAGAACGCCATCGAGGCGATGGCGGAGCAACCGGAGCATTGGATCCGTGTCACCACGGCCTTCCGGAAACGCGGCGAGACGCGGCATCTGGAGATGCGGGTGGAAGACCGGGGTCCCGGGTTTCCCGTCGAACTGATGGACCGGCTGTTCGAGCCTTATGTGACGACCAAGTTCAAGGGCAGCGGACTGGGTCTGGCCATCGTCCAGAAGATCGTGGAGGAGCACCGCGGGATGATCCGGGTGGGCAACAGCAGTGAAGGCGCCTGGGTGGAGATCCAGCTGCCCGTCGGTGAGGAATCCATCTCGGCGGCGCGCGAAACCGGCTAAGCGCCGTGCGGGGGGCTTGCCACTCCCCTGGCCAGAGCCCTTGCCACGGCTGTGGGCCTGGGCCACACTACTCCCCTGTCGCTTTTTAGCCACAGCCCCCAAAGGGACCCTCGGACATGGCTGCTGCCCATATTCTCGTTGCCGATGACGAACCGGATATTCGGAATCTCGTCAAGGAAATCCTTGAAGACGAAGGTTATGAAGTCACCACCGCCGAAAGCGGTGAGGCTGCCCGTCAGGCGCGTCGCCAACGGCGTCCCGACATGATTTTGCTCGACATATGGATGCCGGATATAGACGGCATTTCGCTGTTGCGCGAATGGAGTGAGGCCGGACAACTGCCCTGCCCGGTCATCATGATCTCGGGGCATGGCACCGTGGAAACTGCTGTCGAGGCAACGCGTCTCGGTGCGTATGACTTCATCGAAAAGCCGTTGTCGCTCGCCAAACTGCTGGTGACTGTAGAAAGAGCTCTGGAGTCGCACAATCTCAAGAAGGAAAACGAGGGACTCAAACGCCAGGTACACCAGATCGTCGAACCAACGGGCAAGAGTGCGGAAGTACAGGAGGTCAAGGAACAGGCCAAACGCATTGCGCAACATGATTCGTGGGTGCTGATCAGCGGCGAGACCGGGACGGGGAAGGAGATCGTCGCCCGTTACATTCATCACCTGAGCGGACGAAGAGACGGCCCCTTTGTCGAGATGAACGCCGGCGCCTTCGCGCGTGAAGATTCCTCGCGCGAGTTGTTCGGTAGTGAACAGGACGGACAGATACGTTACGGCAGGTTGGAACAGGCCAACGGCGGGATTTTGTTCATCAATGAGGTAGGCAACCTGGATTTTGATACACAGGTACAGTTGTCGGGTGCGCTCGAGAGCGGTTCCTTCCGGCGACTCGGCGGTTCGGAGCCCGCCAAGATCGACGTGCGTGTCGTGGCGACTTCTGCGCGAAACCTCGAACAGGAATCCAAGAACGGTCGTTTTTACGAACCGTTGTTTTATCAACTCAACGTGCTGCCATTGCGCGTACCGCCGTTGCGTGAGCATCGGGAAGATGTCCCCGACCTCTTGAACGCGGCGGTGGATCAGTTGGTGGATCAGGATAATCTGCCGTACCGGCGTTTCTCGGTGGCCGCGCAGAATCGACTGCGCAATTACGCATGGCCCGGAAATGTGCGCGAGCTCAAGAACCTCGTTCAACGTGTGTTGATCCTGGGCAGCGGCGAGGAAATTGGATTGGCGGAAATAGAATCAACCCTGGGCGCGCAAGCCGAAGCTGTGCCCGAGGGTGCCGGAGAATTTGACATGCCGTTGAGGGAAGCTCGCGAACAATTCGAACGCCGTTATCTCACACACCAGCTCGTTCGTTGCGAAGGCAGCGTGAGCAAGCTGGCCAAGGCTGTGGGTATGGAAAGGACGCATCTTTACCGCAAGCTTCGTGCTCTGGGCATAGATCCAAAAACTGCAAAAACCGAAGCTCGATAACACCCCGAAGAAACAGCCATGAAGATCATCATCCTGGGTGCAGGTCAGGTAGGGTCAAGCATAGCCGAGTACCTCGCGCGAGAAGGCAACGATGTAACCGTTGTTGACCGAAGCAGCAGCGCGTTGGAATCACTGGGTGACCGCATCGATCTGCGCGTGGTGCGCGGAAATGCGGCACATCCTGATGTGTTGAAGGACGCGGGTGCGGAAGACGCGGATATGGTGATCGCGCTCACCGACAGCGATGAAGTCAACATGATTGCGTCGCAGGTGGCTTACACGCTGTTTCAGACACCCACCAAGGTCGCGCGCATCCGGGCGCCGGAGTACCTCGACCATCCGGAGATGTTTTGCAACGAGTTCATACCTATTGACGTGCCCATCAGCCCCGAAGCCCTGATTACCCGCTATATTCAACGTCTGATCAAGTACCCTGGGGCGCTGCAGGTACTCGACTTTGCCGACGGGCGCGTGCAACTCGTCGCTGTGCGCGCCGAGGCGGACGGGCCGTTGGTGGGACACGAAGTCCGCACTCTGCGCGATCACATCCCCGGCGCGAAGACGCGTATTGCCGCGGTATTCAGACGCGAAAACCCGATCATTCCCACCGGCGATACGGTGATCGAGGTGGATGACGAGGTGTTTTTCGTGGCGGCCCGGCGTGATATCAAGCGCATGATGGCGGAGTTTTCCAAGGTGGAAAAACCCGCCCGCCGGGTCACGCTGGCCGGATTCGGACACGTGGGTTTGAGTCTCGCGCGTGCGCTGGAAAACAACTATCACGTGACCATCATCGAACGCAGCCGCGCGCATGTGAAGCGCCAGGCCGAGCGGATCGGCAAGTCCACGGTGGTGGTTGGTGATTGCACCGATGACGCGGTACTGCGCGGCGTGGATATCGAGAACACGGATATCTACGTCGCGGTGACGAATAGCGATGAAGCCAATATCCTGTCTTCATTCATGGCCAAACGCATGGGTGCGGGCAAGGTAATGACGCTTATCAACCGGCCGGCCTTTGTGGATCTGGCGGAAAGCGGAGTCGACATCACCATTTCTCCCCAGCAGATAACCATTGGCAGCCTGCTCGCGCACGTGCGTCGCGGACACGTGGTCAATGTTCATTCGCTGCGGCGCGGAGCAGCGGAGGCGATAGAGGTGGTAGCACATGGCGATCAGCGCAGTTCCAAGGTTGTGGGCCGGGCCATCGGCGACGTGGATCTGCCCGAGGGCACGACCATAGGTGCCATCGTGCGCCAGGAAGAAGTCGTCATTCCGCACCGGTCGACAAAGATCGAACCCGATGATCATGTGATCCTGTTCGTCGTTAACAAGCGCCACATTCGCGAAGTGGAAAAACTTTTCCATGTTGGCGCGACCTTTCTTTAAAAGGCCTCCGATGGCATGAAACTGGCCACCATTCAGCGCATCCTCGGCATGTTGCTGATGCTGTCCAGCGGCACCATGTTGCCGCCCGCCTGGGTGGCTTTCTGGTCACACGATGGAACCGTCAGCGCGTTCCTGACCAGCTTTGTTCTGTTGCTGGTGGTCGGGCTGGCGCTGTGGCTGCCGGTACACCGCGCGCGTCAGGAACTTCGGGTGCGTGACGGTTACATGATCGTTGTCACCATGTGGTTGGCGGTCGGCTTCAGCAGCGCGGTGCCGATCACGCTGGCTGCGCCGGAGCTGTCGATTACAGATGCGGTGTTCGAAGCCTTCTCGGGACTCACTACAACCGGCGCAACGATCTTCGAGGAACTCGAAGTTCTGCCCCTGTCGTTGCTGTACTACCGGGCACAACTGCAATGGCTCGGGGGCATGGGTATCGTCGTGCTGGCGGTGGCCATCCTGCCCTTGCTGGGTATCGGTGGTGTCCAGTTGTACCGGGCTGAAACACCCAGTCCCATGAAAGATTCGAAACTTACCCCGAGAGTGAAAGAAACGGCGAAGGCTCTCTGGTACATCTACGCGGGATTGACGGTGGTGTGTTGCATCGCGTACTGGCTGGCCGGAATGGACTGGTTCGACGCGGTGACGCACAGTTTCACAACTATTGCGATCGGTGGGTTCTCGACGCACACGGAGAGTTTTGCCTTTTTCGACAGCGCGCTGATCGAAGCCGTTGCCGTGGTGTTCATGATCCTGTCAGGCATGAACTTCGCGTTGCATTTCAGGGCGTGGCGAGTGGTGAGCATCGCACCCTATGCGGGCGATGCGGAACTGCGCGCTTATCTCAAAATCCTTTGCATCACCGCGGTCATTGCGGGGAGCTATCTGGCGTTTGCGGGTATCTACCCGGACGTTTTTACTGCGGTTCACAACGGCATCTTCCAGGCCGTTTCGATCGGCACGACCACCGGGTACACCACGGATGCCTTCTGGCTGTGGCCCGGTTTCCTGCCGTTGCTGCTGATCATGGTGAGTTTTATCGGCGGTTGCGGCGGGTCAACGGCAGGTGGCATAAAAGTGGTGCGGTCCATGTTGCTGTATCGTCAGGGTGTGCGCGAAATCCGTGTGCTGCTCCACCCGAACGCCTATGTTCCCATCCGCGCCGGCGGGATCGTGGTGGCGCCACAAACCCTCACCTATATCTGGGGGTTTTTCTCCCTGTATGTGGCGTGTCTGTGTTTCGGTTCGCTGGTGTTGGCGGCGACGGGTCTGGACCTGGTCACCGCCATTTCGGCGGTCGCTGCCTGTCTCAATAACCTGGGCCCGGGGCTGGGCGAGGTGGGACCCAACTACGCTTCCATCAGCAACCCGGCGAAATGGGCGCTGGTTATTGCCATGTTGCTGGGCCGTCTCGAAATCTATACCTTGCTGATCATTTTCACGCCCGCTTTCTGGCGCGACTGAAAACCGGCGGACAACGCGTGGATATCAAGGCGCTGGAAAAACTTCTGTCGGAAGGGCCCGACACCGCCATGTTGCGTCTTAGCCTGGCCAACGCCTGGTTGCGGGAAGGTGACGCGGAACGCGCCGGTGAACATGTGGCTCGCGCAGTGGAATTGGATCCCGGGTACTCTGCCGCGTGGAAGTTATATGGCAAGCTGCTTGCCGATTCGAATTGTCCTGAAAAGGCGATCGACGTGTATCAAAGAGGTATCGAGGTCGCCAGGAAACAAGGTGACAAGCAGGCGGAAAAGGAAATGCGGGTGTTTCTCAAACGAGTGCGGAAGGATCAGTAAAAACCCGTTTCGCCCTCTTCATCCGGGGGGCGTGTGTTGAAGCGCTTGTAGTGCCATTGGAACTGCACGGGGTTGATGCTCACGCAAGCTTCCACGCCGCGGTTCATGGCGGCGACTGATGTATCCACGGATCCCGTATCGAGCGGTTCTGGCGCGGGTAGCAGGTGCAGGCGAAAACCCGCGGCATCCGGGAGGCGTTCGGCCACGATAAAAATGGGGGCCGCGCCGGTTTTCATCACCAGTCGCGAACACAGCACCATGGTATAGGCGGGAATGCCGAAAAACGGCGCGAATACCCCGGTTCCCTGTTTGGGTTCCTGATCGGGCAGCAACCCCACACCCGTGCCCCGCTGCAACGCGTTCAACAATTCCACCACGGCGCGGCGGCCTACCGGCACCAGCCGGGAACCGGTCCGTTCCCTGGCCTTCACGATCAGGGGGTCGAGACCCTTTATGCGCGGGGGACGGTAGAGAATCGGTGAGCCAGGATAGCGCTGCGATACCCATACGCCGGCAACTTCCCACGCGCCCATGTGCGGGCCGATGATCACGACGCCCTTGCCCCGCGCATCGGCGGCATCCACATGTTCGATTCCGACGGTTTCAGTGATGAGGCCCATCACTTTGTCGACCGGCCACAACCAGCACGGGCCCAACTCCGCCAGCGAGCGGCCACCTTCGATTAATACTTCGCGAACCATCTGTTCGCGCGTGGCGTCATCCAGATCCGGGTAGCACAACGACAGATTCACCCGGGTGACGTGTTTTTCCCGGTGGCCAAGCCGATACAGCATGCGCCCGATCATCGAGCCCATGGCTTGTACGCCTCCCAGGGGCAACAGCGCCATCAGGCCAAAGAACAGGATTCCGATCCGTGCGCGCATGAGGACGCACCCTAAACCGGGCCGCCGCCAGGGACAAGCGGATGACGGCGCCCCCGCCATCCATGGCGGGGGCGCCGTCTCGCGCACGGGCTACTGCCTGCTCCCGTCGACGTTGCCCGTGCGCGCTGACCGCGTCCTTGCGGTCGCCTGAGCGGGAGGGTAAGCAAGAGCATGCGGTGTCGAGGCGAAACGGGCCATGGCCGAGCGCCTTGCGGGCGCGTCCGGTTCTGGTGCGCAATGGCGTAAGCCCCGTGCCGACGCTTGCCCAAACAGCGCATAATCAGCAACTGCATGGCCGAGCAAATTGCCCGCGTCGTTTCCGTCATTCTCCACCCCTTCGTCATTGTGGTGGCAACGCTGGGTCTTGTGCTGAGCGCGTCGGGACTGGAACGACCGGAGTGGGTTCGGTGGTTCCTGATCGTGCTGGGTACAACGGTCGTTCCCCTGCTTGCCCGTTTGGTTTTGCGCTATTGGCGCGTGGGCAGCGATTTCGACATCTTTCACCGCAACCAACGCAACACCGTTTACGTTCTGGCCGGGCTGTGTCTTGGCGTGCTGGTCGTCGTCGTGACTTTGTTTGATGCGCCGGTGCTGTTGCGCGCGATGGTGTACGCGGCATTGCCGGCAATCGTCGTCGCGGCGATGATCAATCGTTTCACCAAGATCAGCGTTCACGCGATGCTCATGGCCGGAGGGGGTGCCGTGACCGGGTTGCTTTACCCGGCGACATGGATCTGGGTCATTGCGCTCACGGGCCTACAGGGCTGGTCGCGGGTTTATCTGGGCAAACACACGCCCACACAGGTCATGCTGGGTTGGCTGGTGGGCATCAGCGCGGTGACCGCGGTATTCGCGAGACTCGCGAGCGGTTATCCATGATTGGGCTGCTGCAACGGGTCACCGAAGCCAGCGTGTCCGTTGACGGGGACACCGTCGGGGCCATCGGCCCGGGACTCGTGGTGCTGGTAGGTGTCGAGCGTGACGATACCCGGACCCAGGCCGAGCGCCTGTTGGAGCGGTTGTTGGGGTATCGGGTTTTTCCCGACGACGAAGGCCGGATGAATCGCTCACTCGCCGATACCGGGGGTGGCCTGTTGCTGGTGCCGCAGTTCACCTTGCCGGCGGACACCCGCAAGGGCATGCGCCCGAGTTTCAGCCGCGTTGCGGATCCTGCGCTGGGTGAACGTCTGTTCGATTACCTCCTGTCAAAGGCGCGGGAACAGCATAGCGATGTCGCGGCGGGCGTGTTTGGCGCACACATGCAGCTGAGCCTGGTCAATGACGGGCCGGTGACTTTCTGGTTGCAGGTAAAAAACCGGCAATAAACGCCAAATATCGGTTTGTTCCTGCCGCAGTCATCGTTCGATAACGACGGTTTTTTCTTCACCGCCGTATCCGTGAACCGAATCGTGCGCCCGTACCCGGACCCCGGTCACCGATTCAGGAATCTTCACCCCCTGGAATGTGCGGGTGAAGGGTTGTTCGTTGACGTGGGGGTGGCGCAATACCCGCGTTCCCAGTACTTCGCCGTCATCGCTCAGTATCTCGAAACTGTCGGCGTAGTGATCCCAACCCTCGTCGTCGTGACGAACAGTTACCGCAAAGGTGCAGGTATTTTCGGAATTACACCGCACCGCCACTTCCGTCACATCGGCAGCGCCCGACCATGCCAACCCGGGAAAAACCAGCATGCCTGTGACGAGCAAAATCGTTCCGGCGGGCCTCATTGGCAGACCTTCCTCATGCGGGCAAGTGATTGTGTGACCAACTCTTCGACATCCGTCTGATCGGTGTCTTCCGGTTTTTTGCTGGACAGACAGGATTTCTCTGCCATGGCCTTACTCCTCGCCTTCCCAGTAATCGTTCATGCCAGCGGCCTCACCACGGATGATGAGGCGCATGGTTTCCGGTTTCCCATCGGCGCCGGTGAGGACGGAAAAAATGCTGTACTTGCCGGAATCCGGGTACTCGGCCACTTCGGGTTGTTCCTGCGTGCTGATAGCCAGGTATTTGAGTTCGGCATCCGAACTGTTGATGATCTGGTGCGCGGTTTCGCGGCCTCCCGGCGGACAACAAATGACATCGCCGCTGCGGATGGGGTGACGATCCTCGCCGATGCGCACTTCTCCTTCACCCTCGACCACGAAGAACATTTCCTCGTTGACCCGATGACTGTGAAAAGGGAACGCGCGTTTGCCTGGTGGCAGGACCGTGAGGTTGTATCCGAGTTTCCTCGCACCAAGCTTTTTCCCGATGTCTCCGAGCTTCGCCTCGAAGCGTTCGCCGTGTCCCCAGGGATGGAACTCCAGATCGGCGATGTTGAGGATAGGGTGTGTCATCGTGGTCTCCGTTCCGCGCGGGTCTGCATGAAACTGGTGTGACGTACCTGGCTCAGCGCGCAGCCTTGCGGTCTCGTGCCGCGATCGCTCGGGCTTTGTCGAGAAATGCGCTGATGACGTCTTCACCGGTGGTGTGTCCGTCGCCGACAGCTTTCGAGTAGTTCTCGCGCATCCAGCCGGTCAACTCCTTCAAGCGCCGGGAGTTTTCTTCCTTGGCTTCAGTAAGCACGTCTCGCGCGATGTCGGAGTTGAACTGCTGCAGCTCGAAAAAGAAGCGCTCCTGGCCGTCGGTGAGGAAATCGAGTACCCCAGAAGCTGTCGAGGCATCGAGTTCGCCGTTGCCTTTTCGATTTTGCATCTCGCATGCGAGTTTTGTGGCTTCGAGGGCATAGTCATCGAACTGGTCCGCGACGCTGCCGGTGTCCACATCGGACGCCAGTGGAATCAGTTTTATCTGTCGCTGCAACTCCGGGCGCTGTTGCCAGTCCGGGTGTTCATCGATGAGGTCCTTGATCAGTTTCGGGGCCAGCGCGCCGAGGGGCCATTTGTCCGCTTCCGGCCCGAAGCCGAGGTTAAAAGTCGTGCCGTGGATCATTTGGGTGATCAGTTCGTATCCGTCCGCGTCGGTGTCGCGATCGAAACCCGCGATATCCATGATCCGTCGGCATTCATCGGCGCTGCCGCGTTCGTTGGCGCCGACCCCATCGGGCCCCACATCCGTGCCTTCACGCTGGCGCAGGTCATGGGCGCCGGCAAACATGGCCAGATACAGGCGTTCACGGGTATCAATTTCGCTTCCGCGGGGAGAGTCATAGATCCGGAACAGACGGCCCAGCAGTGCCGTCGGATGAATCTCGTCGTGGTAGTGATGGTGGTCTTCGCTCAGGGAACCATGGCGCATGCTCACCCGGGCCAGGGTGAGTACGGCTGCGTCCATGGAATGTTCCAGCAGGTCATCGTGACCGAAACGCGCCGCAAACTCATCGCGGCGTTCGGTGAGCCACCACAGAATCGTCGGGTGTTGCTCCTTGAGCAAGGCGCTGGCGCTGTCCACATCCGGGATGCGGCTTTCCACTTCGTCCGGCGGGCAGCTTTCAAGTTCGGGTCGATGCAACAGCTGTCATTCCATATGGTGGGCTTTGAGTTTCCGGGTCAGCGTATTGCGACCCAGGCCAAGCAGGCGGGCGGCTTTTTGTCTGTGTCCGCCGGTGTGCCGCAGGGCTTCTTCCAGAAGGACGCGTTCCAGGCGCTCATCGGCCTGTTGCATGAGGTCTCGATCGCCGGCGGCGATGCGTTCCCGGACCCAAGACCGCACCCGGTCCTCCCAGTCGGCATCGGTGCGCGGTGGCGCCGCATCTCCCCGCAGTTCCCGCGGCAGGTCGTCCATGATTATCTCATCTCCCGCGGCCATTACCGTGAGCCAACGGCACACGTTACGCAACTGGCGCACGTTGCCCGGCCAGGCCAGCCCGCCCAGGAACCGCCCGGCTTCAGCGGACAGGGTCTTTGCCGCCAGGCCGGCCTCCCGCGCGGCATCGGCCAGAAACTGCCGGGCCAGGGTCGGGATATCGCTTCGATGTTCCCGGAGACTGGGTACCTGAATCCGCGCCACATTGAGCCGGTACAGCAGGTCTTCCCGAAACAACCCCGCGGTCACCTTGGCGGACAGATCCTGGTGGGTTGCCGCCACGATGCGTACGTCCACGCGATGCGGAGTTTGTCCGCCCACGCTGAAGAACTCTCCCTCCGCCAGCACCCGCAGCAGGCGGGTTTGCAACGATACGGGCATGTCGCCGATTTCATCGAGAAACAAGGTGCCGTGATCCGCCTGTTCGAAACGCCCGACCCGGCGTACATGGGCACCGGTGAAAGCGCCACGTTCGTGCCCGAATAATTCCGATTCCAGCAGGTCCTGGGGAATAGCGGCGGTGTTCAGCGCAATAAACGGGGCCCGGGTCCGTGGACTGTGATCGTGCAGGGCGCGGGCTACCAGTTCCTTGCCCGTCCCGGTCTCGCCGGTAATGAGCACCGCGAGTCGGGACCCGGCGAGGCGCCCGATGGACCGATACAACTCGCGCATGGGGGCGGAGTCCCCGATGAGCCCCATGGTCGGCCCCGGGGGGGGGTCGTGCCCGCCGTTGGGGCCGCGGGCCTGGTGGCAGGCGCGCAGCACGAGCCGGGTGGCGTCGTCGATATCGAAGGGCTTGGGAAGAAAATCGAAGGCTCCGCCCTGGTAGGCCGCGGCGGCGTTTTCCAGATCCGTGTAAGCCGTCATGACGATGACCGGCAGGCCCGGCGTTTCCCGGGCCAGATGCGCCAGCAACTCGACGCCGCTGGGTCCGGGCATGCGGATATCCGTGAGCAACACATCCGGAGGTCCCGCGGGGAGCGCGTCGAGGGCGGCGGCGCCGTCAGGAAAACAGGTGACGTCCAGCCCGGCCTCCGTCAGTGCCTGCTCCAGCACCCAGCGGATGGAACGATCGTCATCAACAATCCAGACTTTCGCCCTGGTCATGAGCTTTGGTCATGAGCTTTGATGGAACGGTCACCGTCCACGACCCAGACCCGGGCGTCAGCCATCTTGCGTCTCCACGACAGCCGGGCGCAGTGGCAGAAACAGAGCAAAACGGGTGGCGCCCGGACGCGACTCGCAGGTGATCAGGCCCGCATGACGCCGGGCGATGGCCTGGGCGATGGACAGACCGAGCCCGGTTCCTTCGGGTCTGCCGGTGACCATGGGATAGAAAATGCTGTCGCGCAGCGTGTCCGGCACCCCGGGGCCATCATCAATCACTTCAACGGCCAGGGCGAGGCCGCGGGACGGGTCGCCGAGCGGATGGTTGTGCACGACCCGGGTGCGCAGGACAACCGTGCCCTCTTCGCCCACTGCCTGGATCGCATTGCGGGTGAGATTGAGCAGCGCCTGGATGATCTGATCCGCGTCGACTTCCAGCGCCGGGATGGAAGGATCATAGTCACATCGGACGGTAACCGCCGGCGGGGCTGCGGCATCCGCCAGTACCCGCACGTGTTCCACCAGCTCGTGGATGTTCACCCGCCGCGTCCGGGTTGGGGTATCCAATCCACCCAGCCGGGTCAGCAGACCGTTGAGGCGGTCCGCCTCGCCGATGATCACCCGGGTGTATTCCTTCAGCTGTGGGTCTCCCAGCCGGCGTTCCAGCAATTGGGCGGCGCCGCGCAGGCCGCCCAGCGGGTTCTTGATCTCGTGGGCCAGGCCGCGTATCAACGCGTTGGCGGCCTGATCCTGTTGCAGCAAAGCCTCGAAACGCGCCATTTTTTTGTGCCAGTCCAGCGGCACCACCTCCAGCAGGATGTCGTGTTCGAGTCGGGATGCCACGCAATCCACGCTGTAATCGCCAGCGGCCTGGGTAAGGGCCAGGCCGCGCTCGATATGGCGGGTCTGGGCGCCCAGGGCTGCCGCGACCTCGGCCAGCTGCAGCCCCGCCGGGCTGAGGTCGGCCAGGGGCCGATTGCGGGTATTCCGGGTCCCCGTTCCCAGCAGGGATTGTGCCGCGCTGTTCAACGCGCGGACTCTGAGTTCCGGGTCCAGCAGCAGCACCGCGGTGGTGAGTTGGGACAGGACGGGTCCGGAGAATTCATTGTCAGCGGCGTGCTGGGTCATCATCGCGCGCGGTTCAGACACTCAATGGGGAGTTGCACCATTATAGTGCAACCGGCGGGCAGGCCCATTCTGCGGGCGTTTAGCCGCCGCCGGGTCCGGGCCCCGACAGGGGCGGCGGGTGTCCCAGTCCAGGGCGGGCCGTGGGCAGGAGGATCGAGTGTTGCTTTACGTGAAAAGTGACCCGGGGCTTGTTGGAGACCTTGTCGCCGGATGCATTGATCACCGCCGCCGAGATCTGGTGGGTGCCACGGTCCACGCCACCGATGTTCTTGATTCCACCGACCAGCTCGTCCACCAGCTTCCCGTCGAGGTAGATCGCCACCCGGTGCCCGGACTGCAGATTGGGCCGGGTGCTGACCTGGACCGGGACGTTTCCGGCCGTGCCCCACAGGGTCTGGTCCTGTTGGGGTGACACGATGCTCAGGCGGTAGCGCGTCTCTGCGGCCTGGGGGGTCGGCGGGTCCGGC
>Ga0114950_10000719_pt1 | contig 23551 bp, 26 predicted proteins | sample N075metaG_FD_83503 | JGI IMG/M metagenome (GOLD analysis project Ga0114950, IMG submission 83503) | Deep subsurface microbial communities from Kermadec Trench to uncover new lineages of life (NeLLi) - N075 metaG | ecosystem: Environmental > Aquatic > Marine > Ocean trench > Sediment | place... | reverse complement strand
CTGGCGCACGGGCACGCCCGCCGCCGCCATATGGGCCTTGGCCTCGGCCACCGAATAGATGCCGAAATGAAAGATCGATGCCGCCAGGACGGCCGAGGCATGGCCGTCTCGCACGCCCTGGACCAGGTGATCTAGGGTGCCGACGCCGCCCGAGGCGATCACCGGCACCGTCACCGCGTCGGCCACCGCGCGGGTGAGGCCGATATCGAAGCCTTGCTTGGTGCCGTCCCGGTCCATGGAGGTGAGCAAAATCTCGCCGGCGCCGAGCGCCGCCATGCGCTTGCCCCATTCCACCGCGTCCCGCCCGGTGGGCTTGCGCCCGCCATGGGTGAAGATTTCCCAGCCCCCGGACGCGGCCGCCTTGGCGTCGATGGCGACGACGATGCATTGGCTGCCGAATTTTTCCGCCGCCTCGGCGACGAATTCCGGGCGGGCGACGGCGGCGGTGTTGATGGACACCTTGTCGGCGCCGGCCAGCAGGAGCCTGCGGATATCGTCCACATTGCGCACCCCGCCGCCGACGGTGAGCGGCATGAAGCACTGTTCCGCCGTGCCGCGCACCACGTCGTACAGGGTGTCGCGGTCTTCGTGGCTGGCGGTGATGTCGAGGAAACACAACTCGTCGGCGCCGGCCTGGTCATAGATCCGCGCCTGGGCCACGGGATCGCCGGCATCCACCAGGTCGACGAAATTGACGCCCTTGACCACGCGCCCGTCTTTCACGTCGAGGCAGGGGATGATGCGGATCTTCAGCATGGCTCGTCTCCGCCGGTGGCGCCCTCGGAATCGCCGGCCAGAAGTGCCAGCGCCTTGGCCGGGTCGATGCGCCCGTCGTAAAGGGCGCGGCCGACGATGACGCCTTCTATCCCTGAATCTTCCACCTGCTTGAGCTCTTCCAGGTCCGACAGCGCCGACACGCCGCCCGAGGCGATGACCGGCGTCGTCACCGCCCAGGCGAGGTCGGTGGTGGCATCGATATTGAGCCCCATCATCGCCCCGTCGCGGGTGATGTCGGTATAGACGATCGCCGCGACGCCGGAATCCTCGAACCGCAGGGCCAGGTCCAGCGCCTTCACCTGGGAGGTCTTGGCCCAGCCCTCCACCGCGACGTAGCCGTCGCGGGCGTCGATGCCGACGATGATCCTGCCCGGCCATTGGCGGCAGGCCTGCTTGACCAGGTTGGGGTTTTCCAGGGCCGCGGTGCCCAGGATCACCCGGTTTACGCCCTTGTCCAACCAGCTCTCCATGGTGGCCAGGTCGCGGATGCCGCCGCCCAACTGGGCCGGGATGGTGATTTCGCCGAGGATCGCCTCGACCGCGGCATCGTTGACCGGGTGGCCTTCGAAGGCGCCGTTGAGGTCGACCAGGTGGAGCCACTGGAAGCCGGCCTCGACGAAGGCCCGGGCCTGGGCCCGCGGGTCCGGGTTGTAGACCGTGGCCTGGTCCATATCGCCCTGGAACAGGCGCACGCAATTGCCGTCCTTGAGGTCGATGGCGGGAAACAGAATCATTGCCGGTGAACCTTCGGGCGCCGCGTCACGGCCGCCAGGCGAGGAAGTTGGCGATCAGGGACAGTCCCACCGCCTGGCTTTTTTCGGGATGGAACTGGGTCCCCACCATATTATCGCGGCCGATCGCCGCGGTCACCGGCCCGCCATGGCTCACCTCGGCGAGCACGCAGGCGGCATCGGCGGCGGCGAACCGGTAGCCGTGCACGAAATAGGCGTGCGCGCCCGGGGCCAACCCCGCGAAAATGGGGTGGGGCGGATCCCTGAAACTAAGCTCGTTCCATCCCATATGGGGCACCTTGAACCGGTGATCCTCGCCGCCGCCCGTGGGCGCCAGCGGCACCACCTCGCCATCGATCCAGCCGAGCCCCTCATGGATGCCGTGCTCCAACCCACGGCGCGCCATGAGCTGCATGCCGACGCAAATGCCGAGGAAGGGCTTGGCCTTGCACACCACGTTCTCTTCCAGGGCCTCGATCATCCCCGCCAGCGCGCGCAATCCCCGCACGCAATCGCCGAAAGCGCCGACCCCGGGAAGCACGATGTGATCGGCCCGCGCCAAATCCTCGGCCCGGCCGGTCACCATAACCTCACGGCCGGCCGCCTGGCGCTCGAACGCCTTGGCGGCGGAGCGCAGGTTCCCCGATCCATAATCGACGATGGCGACGGTCATGGTGCGGCCCCCGCACCCTCAGGCCGACGCCGGACCCTCGAGGGACGGGGCCGGAGTCCCATCGCCGGGGGTCGGACCAGGCGCGGGCCCCGGCATCAGCGAGGCCAGATCGCCGTAACGCCGGAGCGCGGCGTCCTCGTTCTCGGCGGCGATCACGCCGACCTCGCGCCAGCCGCGCTTGGCCAGGCCGGCGCGCAGCCAGTCATTGGCCTCCATCCCCGTCCAGGCCATGATGGCCAGGGTGAACACGGCGAGGCCCGCCACATTGAGACCGGCCATGGTGCCCACGGCCAAAGGCACGCCGAGCACTGCGGCCAACACGCCGGCCCGAAGCCACAGCCGGTTGGCCAGCGCCCAGGGCAGAGTCAGCAGAAAGGCAGGCAGGCTGAACCCTTCGCGCAGGACCGCCGGTTCCGCGCCGGGCGCCGAATAAGGCGCCGGCAGGTGAATGGAATAGAGTCGCAAGCCGGCCCGTTTCACATGGAGCCTCCCAACACGCCCTTGGTGGACGGCACCGCGCCGGCCTTGCGCGGGTCGATTTCCACCGCCTGGCGCAGGGCCCGGGCGAGACCCTTGAAGCACGATTCGATGATGTGGTGGGAATTCGCGCCGTAGATGTTTTCCACGTGCAGGGTCAGTCCCGCCGATTGGGAAAGCGCCTGGAACCATTCCTTGAACAATTCGGTGTCCATCTCGCCGACCTTGGGTATCGGGAAGTCGACCTGCCAGATGAAATAGGGCCGGTTGGAGGCGTCCAGCACCACCCGGGTGAGGGTCTCGTCCATGGGGATCAAGGCCGAACCGTAGCGCCCGATGCCGGCGCGGTCGCCCATGGCGTCGGAGATCGCCTTGCCCAGCGCCAATGCCGAATCCTCGGTGGTGTGGTGAAAATCGATGTGGAGATCACCCTTGGCCTGCAAATTGATGTCGATCAGGCTGTGGCGAGAGAGCTGTTCCAGCATGTGGTCCAGGAAACCGATGCCGGTGGAGACCTGATAATTCCCCTCTCCGTCGAGATTTACCTCGACCGAGATTTGGGTTTCCTTGGTGTTGCGCTCGACGCGCGCGCACCGCTGAGCCGCCATGGCATCCTCCTTGGATTGGGTGGCGCCGGGGCCGGGCCCGCGCCGCCGCCGCCCCGGCCTTTTAGCAGGAAGGGGGGCCAAGCGAAAGCCGCTTGGCGCGGGGCGGGCAAGGCGGTCGGGAAACGGCCCCGGGGACGGCGGGAATTCAGCCATTGAATGCGGGCTTTTAAAGCCCACATGCTCTGCTATCTTTGCGCGCCTGAGAATCTTGGATGAAATGAGATGATCGAACACGACAAACCCGTCTGGCACGGCACCACCATCTTATGCGTCCGCAAGGGCGGCGACGTGGTGATGGCGGGGGATGGCCAGGTCACCATGGGGCAAACGGTGCTCAAATCCAATGCCCGGAAGGTCAGGCCCTTGAAGGACGGCAAGGTCATCGCCGGTTTCGCCGGCGCCACCGCCGACGCCTTCACCCTGTTCGAACGGCTCGAGGCGAAGCTCGATAAACACGGGGACCTCACCCGGGCCTGCGTGGAACTGGCCAAGGATTGGCGCACCGACCGCTACCTGCGGCGCCTGGAGGCGATCTTGGCGGTGGCGGACGCGAAGGTTTCGCTGATCGTCACCGGCACCGGCGACGTGCTGGAACCCGAAGACGGGCTGATCGGCATCGGCTCGGGGGGCAATTACGCGCTGGCCGCGGCCCGGGCATTGGCGCCCCGCGACGACATGGACGCCGAGGCCGTCGCCCGCCGGGCGATGGAAATCGCCGCCGGCATTTGCGTCTATACCAACGAAAACGTCGTCATCGAAAAACTGGGGGCGTGACCGTCTTGGTGAACCACCCTTCCACCCCCGCCTTCAGCCCCCGGGAAATCGTCTCGGAGCTCGACCGCTATATCGTCGGCCAGGAGGACGCCAAGCGGGCGGTGGCCATCGCCCTTCGCAACCGCTGGCGGCGCCAGCAGCTCACCGACGACCTGCGCGATGAGGTGCTGCCCAAGAACATCTTGATGATCGGCCCCACCGGCGTCGGCAAGACCGAGATCGCGCGGCGCCTGGCGCGCCTCGCCCAAGCGCCGTTCATCAAGGTCGAGGCCACCAAGTTCACCGAGGTGGGCTACGTCGGGCGCGACGTGGAACAGATCATCCGCGACCTTCTGGAAGCGGCCATCGTCATGACCCGAAACCGCGCGCGCAAGGCGGTGATGGCGCGCGCCGAACTGGCCGCGGAGGAACGGGTGCTCGATGCCCTGGTCGGCGAAAACGCGACCAAGACCACCCGGGACAAGTTCCGCGTCATGTTGCGTTCGGGCGATCTCGACGACAAGGAAGTGGAGATCCAGGTGACCGACACCGGCGGCGGCATGCCCAGCTTCGAGATTCCCGACATGCCCGGCGCTTCTATCGGCATGATCAATATCGGCGACATGCTGGGCAAGGCCTTCGGCAACCAGACCCGAAGCCGCAAGATCATGGTCGCCGATTCGCACAAGATCCTGGTCGAGGACGAGGCCGACCGGCTGTTGAATCAGGACGATATCATCCGCGAATCCATCGAGGCGGTGGAACAGAACGGCATCGTCTTCCTGGATGAGATCGACAAGATCTGCGCCCGGGAAGAACGTGGCGGCGCCGATGTTTCGCGGGAAGGGGTGCAGCGCGACCTGCTGCCGCTGATCGAAGGCACCACGGTCGCCACCAAGCACGGCGCGGTCAAGACCGACCATGTTTTGTTCATCGCGTCGGGCGCCTTCCACCTGGCCAAGCCCTCGGACTTGCTGCCCGAGCTCCAGGGCCGGTTGCCCATCCGGGTGGAACTGTCGGCGCTGAACGTGGACGACTTCGTGCGCATCCTCACCGAACCCGAGGCCAGCCTGATCCGGCAGTACACCGCCCTGCTCGCCACCGAGAAAGTGGAATTGGAATTCACCGAGGACGGCGTGCGCGAGATCGCGGTCCTGTCGGCGGAGGTCAACGAAAACGTCGAAAACATCGGCGCCCGGCGCCTGCAGACGGTATTAGAAAAGCTTCTGGAAGAGGTCAGCTTCACGGCGTCGGACACGCCGGGCGCCAAGGTCCGCATCGACGCCGCCTTCGTCAACCAACAGGTGGGCGACCTGGTGCGCGACACCGACCTGTCCAAGTTTATCCTCTAGGCCTTAGGCGGCCGCGCCGCTTCCGCCTCATCCCTCGCCCCGCACCAGGGCCAGCATGCGGCGCAGGGTCGCGCTATCGAGATTGGCGATGCCTTCGGCCAACCGGTTGGCCAACTCGGTCGCCTCGGGCTCCAACCCGGCGGTGTCCACCACGGCGCGGGGGTGGGACAGCTGGACCAGGCGTTCCAACTCGTCGGCGTCTTCCCAGATACGGTGAAAATACTGGCAAATCTGCATCACCAGGACCGGGCTCGGCCGGCCGCGGCGGCCATGCTCCAGCGCCGAAAGATAGGCCGGCGACAGTTGCAAATCGGTCGCCATCTTCTTCAACGTCACCCCCCGTTGGGCGCGCAATTCGCGCAGCTTGGCGCCGAACGGGGTCACCGCGCCCGGGCCCGGCGGAGGTAGACGTAGAACGCGCCGCCGCCGCCGTCCCGGGGCTGGGCCGGGGCGAAACTGAGGATCAGGGGCCGTAGCGCGGGCGAATTCAGCCAGCGCGGGAATTCGGATCGCAAGATGCCGGACCCGGCGCCCTTGCCGGTGATCACCAGCACGCAGCGCCGCCCCTTGGCGGCCGAGGATGGCAGGAAATCAGAGAGCAACCGGTGGGCCTCCGCCCGGGTCATGCCGTGCAGGTCGATGCGGCCCTCGATGCCGATCTGTCCCCGGCGCAGGCGCTGCGCCGTGCGTTTGTCGAGGCCCGGCGCGGCACCGGGGCCAAGGGGTAGGGGCGGCTCGCGCGGCGGTGCCGGCGGGCGTGGTTTGGCGGCCCGCGCCGGTGAACCTGGCGGGGCTTCGGCGGCCGCTTCGGCGGCGCCGGCGGGTGGCTCCAAGGGCGCCGCGCCGGGGCGCCGTTTCAAAGGCTTGACGGTGCCCGCGACGCGCCCCCAGAGAGCGGCGGCGTCATCGGCGCCCGGCGCGCTTGTTGGCGGCGCGGACAGGGGCACCGATGGGGCCCCTGGTTTCGGCCGGTTGCGCTTCCCGGGCATCTAGGGGCCCGCCACCTGGGGAATCGCCACGCCAACCGGGAGCAGAATCCAGTAGCGCCCGCGCAGGCGCGCTTGCCCGGCCGCCGCCTCCGCCGCCGCGCCGTGCCCGAAGAAGATATCGCCCCGCACCGGGCCACGGATGGCGCCGCCGGTATCCTGGGCCACCATCAGGCGGCGCACCGGCGCAAGCCGGCCGGCGGGATCATCGGCGGCGACAAACAGCGGCACGCCGAGCGGCAAGAACTTGCGGTCCACGGCGAGCGAGCGTCCGGCGGTGAGCGCGACACCCTCGGCGCCGATGGGCCCGGGGCCGTGGATTTCGCGGAAGAACACGAAAGACCGATTCTTCGCCAGCACGGCCCCAGCCAAGGCCGGGTTGCTGGCAAGCCAGGAGCGGATCGATTCCATGGTCACGGCCTGGCCTTCCAAGGCGCCCATTTCCACCAACACCCGGCCAATGGCGGTATAGGCATGGCCGTTCTTGCCGGCGTATCCCACCCGCATGATCGAACCGTCGGGCAGTTGGACCCGGCCGGACCCTTGTATCTCCAGGAAAAACGCGTCCACCGGGTCGGCAACCCAGGCGAGCTCCAACCCCCGTCCGGTCAGGGCGCCGTCGTTGATCGCCGCGCGGTCGGCATAGGGAACGAGACGCCCGCGCGCCACACGCCCGGCGATGGAACGCCCGCGAAAGGCGCCGGGGAAGGCCCCAAGGTCGGCCGTCACCAGGTCCCGGGGGCGGGCGTAAAGCGGCACGTCATAGCGCGCCGTGCGCCGCCGCGACCCCTTCAGGGATAACTCGATATAACCGGTGAACAGGCCATCGCGGCCTTCGGCGCCGCGCACCGCGTAGGCGCGAAAATGACGTTCGAAGAACCGCCGGGCGCCGGCGGCATCACCCACTGGGCGGGCTTGCCTGTCGATTTCCCGGCAGGGCGCGTGCCAGTCCGCGGCGCGGCCCGCGAGGCCGCCGGGCCCGATGGCCATGGCGGCGGATTTTTTCATCAGCACCAGACACGAGCGCGCCAAGGCCGCGACGGCGCCGCGGGGGTCGTCTTTATCCCACCCGGGAAGCTCGGCAAAGTCCACCGGGGCCAGGGCGACCCGGTCGGGCGGCACCACCGGGGCGCAGGCGCCGAGGGCGGCAATGAGCGCGGTTACCGTAAGGATCGTGGGCAGATTCGCGGGCAGGATCGCGGGACCCGGCCAGGAGGACTGGCGAAGCCGCCGCGTGAACACCGGCCCGGCGCCCCACGGCGCCGTCCGGCCCGGCCGCTTACTGGGGAGTTTCCGTTGCAACCAGGACCCAGTTGGGGTCCGACGAGCGGGTATTGCGCTCATAAGTCCAAATATCCACCACATTGGTGATGTGATCGGAATCGCCGTCCAGCACGGCGCCATCCTTGTCCCGTGTCACGTTGACCTGTTCGGTGGAGTATTTGACGGTGATGGAGGCCGTCCGCCCCGACATGCTCGCTTCCAGGAACTCCGCATCCCTGATTCGGACGAGATTGGTTTCCAGGGTTTCACCCCTCTTTTCCCGTTCCTTGACGGCGTTGGCAAATCCTTCGAACACATCCTTTGACAACAGCGGTTTGAGGGCCACGGTATCGCCTTCGGCGAATTTCATGACGATGTACTCGAAAGCATCCTTTGCCTTGTCGACGAAATCGCCGGGATCGAATCGCGGATCGGCGACCTTGATTTGCGTCAAGCCGGCACCGAGCGAGGTATCGGCGGTGATCTCCTGGCCATCGCGGCCGGGAAGGCGAACCACATTATCTTCTTCTTCTTCTTCGCCGTTTTCTTCATCATCCTTGCGCGGGTCGTCCTTCCGTGTCGGCCCGGACCGGAACGGTTCCGCGGGCCGGCCTTGATGTCCGGTGCGCTTGCCAAGAACGCTCCGCAGGCGCAGGATCACGAATGCCGCGATCAGCGCCAGAATGATGATGTCGAAAACCGGAATTCCGCTACCCATGGAATGCCTCTTTAGCGGGGGCGGCGCGATCACCTTTGCCCCATATACGCGCCACGTTAGCGCCGTCCCATCATAAAATCCAGCACGGCCGAAGCACTCGCCCCTGGACATGGGGTGCCCAAGCCCCAATGTTAAGGCGCAACATGGTTCTCTTACTCGCTTTTATCATCGTCCCGATCGCCGAAATCGCCCTTCTGGTCCATGTCGGGGGCCTGATCGGTGCCTGGCAGACCATTGGCCTGGTGGTGCTGACGGCGGCCATCGGCACCGCCTTGTTCCGCGCCCAGGGATTCCGGGTCATGATGCGGGCCCAGGACATCCTGGCCCAGGGTGGATTTCCCGCCAAGGAATTATTCGACGGCATCTGTGTCCTGTTGGCCGGCGTTCTTTTGCTGACGCCAGGTTTCGTGACCGATGCGCTGGGCCTTGCGTTGCTGGTGCCGGGGCTCAGGGTAAGGATCGGCCGCATCCTTTGGCATCTCGTGCGGCGCTCCGGCAATTTCGAGATGCACGTGGGCGGCTCTCACGGCACGTGGTCCCACGCTTCCGACGACAACGTCATCGAAGGCGAATTCAGCGAGGTCCCCGCCGATTCCGACCCGCCCCCCGCGCAGCATTTAGGCAAGCCCGGCCCAGGGAACATCCGGCGATGATCCCGTTCTCCCCGGTCCATCGAGGGTTCTTGCACGGGCCGGAAAACCATGGTAGCGACAGCGGCGCCGGGGGCCCCCGGCGATTTAACTGTCCAGGCGGAACAGACCCAGATGACCGATATTCCCGATGCCAAACCCACCAGCGGCGCTAACGGCAGCGATGACGAGATCGCCAACAGCGGTCCCTTCATCCATGCCCACACCCAATACATCAAGGACCTGTCGTTCGAAAATCCGCTGGCCATCGAGACCGTCAACGGTGCGGAACTCAGCCCCCAGGTCAACCTCGAATGTTCGGTGGAGACCCAGAAACTGGCCGATCAGACCTATGAAGTGGTGCTGTCCCTCGAGGCGCGGGCGGTTCGCGACGACAAGACCCTGTTCCTGATCGCCGTCGATTATGCCGGCTTGTTCAGCCTCACCAATGTTCCCGAGGAACAGATCGAACCCGTTCTCTACGTTCATTGCCCGACCTTGTTGTTTCCCTTCGCGCGCGCCATCGTCGCCAATGTCACCAAGGATGGCGGCTATCCGCCGCTGTTGATCGACATCATCGATTTCGCCACCTTGTATCAGCACCGAATGGCCGCGGCGAAGAACACCGAGGACGGCGGCGGCGAGGGCGACGCGGAAGCGGCCGACGGCGAAGGCGCCGCTTAGAGCATTTTCCGGCTGAATCGATCGATTTAGCAGCTATTCGGCGTGGGCCGGGCCGCCCGGGCGGGCGATTTCCTATTTGTTCCAGAGCGGGTCGGTTAAGCTTTCGACGAAAGCGGCATGGGCCGCGCCTTCCTCCGGCGAAGCACCATGGGGCCGGGGCGCGCGGGTCTTGCGTCCCGCCCGCGCCTGGCTATCAGCCTCGGCTTGGTCCGCGGCATCCGCGGCCAGGCCGAGGACCGGCTGGCGCCCCCCCATCAGTTCCAGGTAGACCTCGGCCAGAAGCTGGGCGTCGAGCAGGGCGCCATGGAGTTCGCGTCCGGAATTGTCGACGCCGAAGCGGCGGCAGAGCGCATCGAGAGAGGCCGGTGCGCCAGGGAATTTGCGTCGCGCCAGCGCGACGGTATCGATAATCGTGAAGCCGTCGAGCGGCGGTCGGTCAATCAAGGCCAGTTCCGCATTGAGAAACTTGAGGTCGAATTCCGCGTTATGGATGACCAGGTCGCCGTCACCCAGGAAGGCAATGAAATCTTTCGCCACGTCGGTGAAACACGGCTGCGTGCTGAGAAATTCGGTGCTAAGCCCATGGATCCGGAAAGCTTCCTCGGGCATGTCGCGTTGGGGATCGATATAGGTCTGGTAGCGGCGGCCCGACGGAACCCGGTTGACCAGCTCGAGGCAGCCGATTTCCACGACGCGGTGGCCGGCAGCGGGGTCGAGACCGGTGGTTTCCGTGTCGAGGACGATTTCCCGCATGCCCGTGGAGGCTCCTTGCCCTGTTTGGTTCGGACACCGCCGCCGACGGCGCCCCCGGCCTCCGGCACCGGGTTTCCTAGATAATCTTTCTTACTATAGCCTTGAGCCCGAGGAAAGTCCGCCGCCGGCCAAGGCCGGTGGAAATCACGAAATCGGCCCGCCCGCATCGTTCCCGTTCCGCCATCTGGCGCGCGCGAATGGTCTTAAGCCGGGCCGGGCTCATCCCCGGGCGGGCCAACACCCGCGCGTCCTGGACAAACCGCGGTGCCGTCAGGACCACCACGGCATCGCACAGCACTTCGGCGGCGGTTTCGAACAGGAGCGGGATTTCAAGCGCCGCGACCTTAACCCGGCCCATGTTCTGGCGCGCGATGAACCGTATTTCCGCGGCCCGTACCAGGGGATGAAGGATGGCCTCAAGCCGCCCAAGGGCCCTGGAATCGTCGAACACCAGGCGGCCCAGGGCTTGGCGGGAGATGGCCCCGTTCTCGACCGCGCCGGGAAACGCCTGGGCCACCGGCGCGACCGCGACGCCGCCTGACCCGAGCGCCCGATGGACGAAGGCATCGGCCGAAAACACCGGCACGCCGAGACGGCGCAGCATGGCCGCGGCAGTGGATTTACCCATTCCGATGGACCCGGTCAGGCCGATGATGCGCGTCGGCCCGGCCATCAAGCGCGCCCGGACCCGCCCAATTCAGGCCGATCCTTGTGTATCATGGGCGATGAGATCCCCATCGACCTCGGGTTCGGTCTCGAACCAGGCCGCGAACCCCGCGAGGGAGAGCACGCGAAGGGTTTGGGCGAAACGCCCCGGCGCGACCGGAAGGGGGATAGGGACCCCGTCCGTGCGGTATTTCTCCAGCCAAACATCGTGCGGCCCGGGAGATGGCGCATGGGCCACGGACCAGCCCATGACACCGGCGACACCGGCCAAATTGGTCTTGGCGGAAATGTTCATGCGCTCACCACGCCGTTCGCCCGCAGGACATCCAGCAACGCCAACAGCGGTAGCCCGAGAATCGTGAAGTGGCTGCCTTCGATGCGCGCGAACAACTGCACGCCGTTTCCTTCGAGACGATAAGCGCCGACCGACGAAAGGATGCCCTCGCCCGCGTCCTCAAGGTAGTTGTCGAGAAAGCCATCGGAGAAATCCCGCATGGTGAGCTTCGGCGTTTCCACGTGATGCCAGATTCTCTCGCCATCACGGCAAATGCAGGCCGCCGTGGCGAGATTGTGGGCCCGGCCCCGGAGCGCCAGGAGGCTTTCCCTTGCATGGTTCATATCGGCAGGCTTGTCAAACCACGTCCCCTCGAGGTCCAGGATTTGGTCGGCGCCGATCACCAGGATGCCGGCGTGGCGGCGGGAAATACGTTGTGCCTTCATATGGGCCAGGGCAATGGCGGCATCTTCCGCCGAGGCCCCCTCGGCCGCCATGGCGTCCTTGACCGCGGCCTCATCGACCAGGGCCGGGTCGACCGTGAAGGCGATGCCCGCCCCGGCCAGGAGATCGCGGCGGGCAGCGCTGGCGGAAGCAAGAACAACACCGGCACCGGTCGTTTCTTTCAATGGGTCCTCGTTCATGTTCGGTCGGGGGCGTTCCCCGGCGCCGTGCTCCGATGTTCCAACAAGCCAAGAATGGCGGCGGCGGTTTCCTCGATGGAACGGCGCGTCACGTCGATCACCGGCCAACCTTTCTCCACGAAAAAGCGATGGGCGTCGCGGACCTCGCGCTTCACCAGCTCGGGGTCGGTGTAATCCGTTTCATCTTCCTGATGCAACATCCTCAGCCGGTTGCGGCGAATCTGAACCAGCCGCTTGGGGTCCTTGGTCAGGCCGACGATCAAGCCGTCTTTCCGTTCGTCCAGCGCGTCCGGAAACGGGGTGCCCGGAATGAAAGGCACATTGGCGGCTTTTATCCCTTGATTGGCAAGGTAGATGCAAGTCGGTGTCTTGGACGTTCTCGAGACACCGACGACAACCACATCGGCCTCCTTGTAGTCCCGCGTCCGCTGGCCATCATCGGTGGCGAGCGCGAAGTCCATGGCCTCGATCCGGTCGAAATATTCGGCATCCAGCTGGTGTTGCTGGCCGGGCCGGGCCTTGCTTTTGACGCCAAGGTACCCGCCGAGCGCCTTCATCACCGGATCGAGCACCGAGACGCAAGGCACGTTCATGCGCTTGCATTCCATCTCTAGGAAATCACGGATGACGGCATTGACCAAGGTGTAGAGAACCATCCCAGGTTCCGCCTCAATCCCCTCAATGACCGGCCGCAACTGCCGTTTGGTGCGGATCAGCGACCAGTGATGCTCGACCTTGGGAATATCGTCGAACTGAACCAGGCAGGCACGGGTCAAGGCGCGGATGGTTTCACCGCTGGCATCGGATATCAGGTGAAAATGATAGGTTCCCGATTTATCCATGCTGCTCGACACCTAATTCTATCCGTCTTCGCATGTGGACAGCCCGCCCCATAACCGCGAGACGAAAATACTGAAACCGGGGATAAAGCGGCATTTATCCCCAGGACCTCTCAAACCATCCCGGCAGACGTGAAATCGATGCCTATCCCTTCCCACTTGAGGAAAACATTTTCAACATCTTCCCATCGCGGGGATGAATCGATGCAAGAGATGATCATCCCCTTGATTCACCTTTTTCACCATCGATCGCGCGGCTGGAATATTCGCGGTTATCTTAGATAATCCCAACAACTATCCCCATCGATCATCGGCCCGCTTTTGGTTTCCAAATCTGCGGAGAAATGACTCATATCTTAAAATCCCCGCTATCCACAGCACCAACAACAACAACCTTATCTTTTAAGGATTCTATGAAAGAGGTAGAAGAGGGTCCAGGATTCAAGGAAAAAGCATTCATGGCCAAACCCCTGCTCTCCGCCCTCAAGGGCGAATCAACGGATAGTGTTCCGGTCTGGCTGATGCGCCAAGCCGGGCGTTATTTACCGGAATACATGGAAGTCAGGGCCCGTTCCAAGGACTTCCTCGATTTTTGCTACAACCCGGAACTCGCGGTCGAGGTCACCTTGCAACCGGTTCGCCGCTTCGGCCTCGATGGTGCGATCATTTTCTCTGATATCCTGGTGATCCCCGATGCCATGGGCCAGAAAGTAGCCTATGAGCCAGGCCGGGGGCCGGTTTTGGATGCGCTTGGCGATCCAAGGAAGGTCGATGATCTTTCCCGCGAATCGCTTCGTGCTCATTTGGCGCCGGTCTACCAAGCGATCACCGAGGTCTCGCGAAATCTCGATGATTCGGTAACCCTGATCGGTTTTGCCGGCGCGCCTTGGACCATAGCATCGTACATGATCGAGGGTGGATCATCGCGGGACTTCGCCCGCCTTAAGTCCTGGGCCTATGGCGCCCCGGAAAAGTTTGCCGCCTTGATCGATATTTTAGTGGATGCCGTCGCCGATCATCTTTGCGGGCAAATCGAGGCGGGGGCGGAGGCCGTGCAGATTTTCGACAGCTGGGCCGGGGTCTTGCCCGAAGACGCCTTCGACACCTGGTGCCTGGGTCCCATAAAACGGATCATCGCCAGCGTGAAAGCCACACATCCGGCAACCCCGATCATCGTCTTCCCCAATCGGGTCGGGTTCTTCTACGAGCGCATGGCCCGGGATTCCGGCGCCGACGCGGTTTCCATCGATGCCATGGTGCCGTTGGCAACCGCCCGCGGGGTTTTGCAGAAGCTGGTCACGGTTCAGGGAAATCTCGACCCGATCATGCTGGTGCAGGGAGGGGCGCCCATGATCGAGGCCACCCGGCGTATTCTCGACGCCTTGGTTCCGGGACCCTTCGTCTTCAACCTTGGTCATGGAATCGTGCCGCAGACACCGCCCGCCCATGTCGCCGCCCTGGTCGAAGAGGTCCACCGGTGGCGCCAGTAGACCGCGTCGGAGTGGTGTTGTTCAACCTGGGCGGCCCCGACAGCTTCGACGCCATCGAACCTTTCTTATTCAACCTGTTCAAGGATCCGGCGATCATCAAGGTCCCCGGCCCCATGCGCTGGCTGATGGCTAAGTTGATTTCCCGCCGCCGGGCCCCCATAGCGCGTGAAATCTATGCCCATTTAGGCGGGGCCTCGCCGATCCTGGGCCAAACCCGGGCCCAGGCCGAGGCCCTGGAATCGAGACTCGCGGCGCGGCACGGCGCCATCCGGTGGCGGGTGGAGATCGCCATGCGTTATTGGCATCCCTTCGCCGGGGAAGCGGCAGGACGGCTCAAGGCGTTTGCGCCCCAACGCATCGTCTTATTGCCGCTTTATCCGCAATATTCCGGGACGACGACCGGATCGTCGGTGCAGGATTGGCACCGGGCGGCGGCGGCCGAGGGGATCGAGGCGGCCACCGATTTCATTTGCTGTTACCCCGACCATGGTGAATTCATCGCCGCCCAGGTGGGGCTGATCGCACAAGGGGTGGCCACCGCGCGCGCCGGGACGGATCCCGCCGTGCCCTTGCGCATCCTGCTTTCGGCCCATGGATTGCCGAAGCGGGTGATCGACCGGGGCGATCCCTACCGCTGGCAGGTGGAACGGACCAGCGCCGCCATCGCCCGTGGCCTGGAGGCCCGCGGCGTGATGGCGCGGGACACCGAGATCGTGACATGTTACCAGAGCCGGGTCGGCCCCCTGGAATGGATCGGACCCGCCACCGACAGCGAAATCAAGCGCGCGGGGGCGGCGGGGGCAATGGTGGTGGTGGCGCCTATCGCCTTCGTCTCGGAGCATTCCGAAACCTTAGTGGAGCTGGATATCGAGTATGCCGCCCTAGCGCGAGCGAGTGGGGTCGTAAGCTATACCCGGGTGCCGGCGCTGGCCATCGATGACGGTTTTATCGGCTGCCTGGCGGAAATGGTGGCGGCGGCGCTGGACGGCGACGGCGCCCCGCGCCCCATCCGCACCGGGATGGCCGACCCGAATGCCTGCAAGCAGGCCTTCCCCAGTTGTCCACGTTGCGGCCATGGCACCGCTTGAACCGAAAGGAGACCCCCATGGGTGAGATGTTGATTGCCTTAAATCCCTGGATCAAAGCGTTTCATGTCATCGCCGTGATCGCCTGGATGGCGGGAATTCTGTATCTGCCAAGACTGTTCGTCTATCACGCCGACACGCCGGCCGGCTCCGGGAGGTCGGAAATGCTCAAGGTGATGGAACGCAGATTGCTCCGGGCCATCATGAACCCGGCGATGATCGCCGTTTTCCTGCTCGGAGGCCTGTTGCTGGCGACTCCCGGCGCCCTCGGCGATGGCGGGTTCTGGTGGCACGCGAAGCTCGCCTTGGTGCTCCTCCTGGCGGTCATCCACATGGCCATGGGGGCGTGGCGCAAGGCCTTCGAGGAAGACCGCAACACGCGCCCGGCGAAATTCTTTCGCATGGTGAACGAAGTGCCGACGGTGCTCATGATCGCCATCGTCATCCTGGTGGTGGTGCGCCCGTTCTGAAAACCGAGGCGGGCGGTGCCCCGGTCCACGTGGCGGCGCAGCCGTAACATGCGCCCACGGGAATCGATGTTTGACTCGCCCCTTGCTTTTCGCTAAAGGAGTTCCATCTATAACAACGCGCATCTCAGCGTGTATTCCCTGGTTCGAAAAACCGTTTCAAAATCCTGCGAGGCCTGTATCCGAAAGCGGCTGCGAGCCGCTGGGGTTCATTTTCATTAGCCCGTCGGGCGCTCTTTCCCACAACCCAACCAGTTTTTCAAAACGCCATGAATCTCCAAGAGCTTAAACAGAAATCTCCCGCCGACCTGCTTTCCTTCGCCGAAGAGCTTGAAATCGAAAACGCTTCGACGCTGCGGAAACAGGACATGATGTTCGCCATCCTGAAATCATTGGCGGACGCTGCCACGCCGATTACCGGCACCGGCGTGCTCGAGATCTTGCAAGATGGATTCGGTTTCCTGCGCTCGCCCGAGGCCAATTACCTGCCCGGTCCCGACGATATCTACGTGTCGCCCTCCCAAGTGCGGCGCTTCGGCCTGCGCACCGGCGACACCGTGGAAGGCCAGATCCGCGCGCCCAAGGACAGCGAGCGCTACTTCGCGCTTCTCAAGGTCAGCCAGATCAACTTCACCGATCCCGAAGAGGTCCGCCACCGCATCAACTTCGATAACCTGACGCCGCTTTATCCCGACGAGCCGCTGAAGATGGAGACGGAGGATGCCACCACCAAGGATTTCACCCAGCGGGTGGTGGACCTGATCAGTCCCCAGGGCAAGGGCCAGCGGGCGTTGATCGTGGCGCCGCCGCGCACCGGCAAGACCATGATGCTGCAGAACATCGCCCATGCCATCGCCCAGAACCATCCGGAATGCTATCTGCTGGTGCTGCTGATCGACGAGCGGCCAGAGGAAGTCACCGACATGTCGCGCACGGTCAAGGGCGAGGTGGTCAGTTCGACCTTCGACGAACCCGCCACCCGTCACGTCCAGGTGGCCGAGATGGTCATCGAAAAAGCCAAGCGCCTGGTGGAACACAAGCGCGACGTGGTGATCTTGCTCGATTCCATCACCCGTCTCGCGCGCGCCTACAACACGGTGGTGCCGTCATCGGGCAAGGTTCTGACCGGCGGCGTCGATGCCAACGCGTTGCAGCGCCCCAAACGATTCTTCGGCGCCGCGCGGAATATCGAAGAGGGCGGCTCGCTCACCATTATCGCGACGGCGCTGGTCGATACCGGTTCCCGCATGGACGAGGTGATCTTCGAAGAGTTCAAGGGCACCGGTAATTCGGAAATCATCCTCGACCGCAAACTGACCGACAAGCGGATATTCCCTAGCATCGACATCACCAGGTCGGGCACCCGGAAGGAAGAACTGCTGGTCGATCAGGGGACCTTGGCGAAGATGTGGGTGCTGCGGCGCATCCTCATGCCCATGGGGGTGGTCGATTCCATGGAATTCCTGCTGGACAAGCTCAAAGGGTCCAAGAACAACGCAGAATTTTTCGAATCCATGAACACCTGATGGGCCCCTGTGGCCTCGCTCTTTCCCGGCATCCGACGCCGTGGATGACGCCTTCCGTGCGGCACCTATCCAATCGATTCTGAATAACCGGCTCGGGCACCAGGCCGGCCCGGCCATGGCGATGCCGGGCACTAGGCTGGTTGGCCGCGGCACGCCGCCCAGGCGGCGCTCAGGGGATGAGGATGGACGACCCCGTGGTGCGGCGCCCCTCGAGGTCGCGATGGGCGTCCTCGGCCTCGCCAAGGGCGTAGCGCTGGTTGATCTCGATCTTGACCGCGCCGCTGGCGACCATGTCGAAAAGATCGTTGGCGGTTGCCAGCAAATCCTTGCGCGCGGCGGTGTAATGGGCCAACACCGGCCGGGTCACGAACAACGAACCGCGCCGCATGAGGTCCAGCACCGTGAATGACGGCGCCGGGCCCGAGGCGTTGCCGAAGCTCACCATCAGCCCCAAGGGGGCGAGGCAATCGAGCGAACCTTCCCAGGTTTCCTGGCCCACTGAATCGTAGACCACGGGGACACCGTCACCGCCGGTGAGTTGGCGCACCCGGGCGACGAAATCGTCGCGCGTGTAGACGATGGGATGGTCACAGCCATGGGCTTCGGCCAAGGCCGCTTTTTGGTCGCTGGAAACGGTGCCGATGACGGTCGCGCCCAGATGCTTCGCCCATTGGCAGAAGATCAGGCCGACGCCGCCGGCGGCGGCGTGGATGAGGACGGTTTCCCCGGGCTCGATGCGGTGGACACGGCGGACCAAATAGCGGACCGTCATCCCCTGGAGCATCATGGCGGCGGCTTGTTGGTCGCCGATGCCGTCAGGCAGCTTGACCAGGCGGCCGGCATCCATCACCCGCATTTCGCAATAGGAACCGATGCCCCCGCCATAGGCGACACGGTCGCCGGGCGCGAGATCGGTGACGTCCGCGCCTACCGCCTCGATGACGCCGGCGCCCTCGACGCCCAGGGTATGAGGCAATTGGTCGAGCTTGTACAGACCGCTGCGGTGATAGGTATCGATGAAGTTGAGCCCCACCGCGGTGTGCCGGACGAGGACTTCGCCCGGGCCCGGCGCGCCGATTTCGATGTCATCGACGGAAAGCGCCTCGGGCCCGCCGTAATCGTGAACGCGAACCGCCTTGACCATGGCCGATCCCCACCCTTAGCCCAGGGCGGCGCTGAGAAACGCCTGGCTGCGTTGATTGGCGCGCGCCGCCGCCTCGGCGTCGTAATTGGAACCGCCGATGCGGGCAAAGGCATGATCGACGCCGGGATAGGTGTGCAGCGTGACCTGGTCGTTAGCCCCCAGCGCGTCCTTGATCTGGGCCTGGGCTTCGGGTGGGCAGAAGCCGTCAGCCTCGGCGATGTGGAGCATCAACGGGTGGGAGATGTTCGCGGCCTGATCCAGGGACTTTTCGATCTGCACCGGGTAATAGCCGACCGAGACGTCGGCATCGGTGAAGCACGCGGCGGCATAGGCCAGGCTTCCACCCAGGCAATAACCGACGGTGCCGACCTTGGCGTTGCACCCCTCGGCGCCGCGCAAATGGGTAATGGTGGCCTGGATATCACCCACCCCCTTCTCGAAATCGGGCAGGAAGGCATTCATCAGCGCGAACGCCCGATCCCAGTCCTCTTGGGATTGGTCGGTTAACTGGACGTCCGGCTCGATGCGCCAGAAAAGATCCGGGCAGATTGCGAGGTACCCCTCGGCGGCGAAGGTGTCGCAGAGATCGCGCATGACCTGATTGACGCCGAATATTTCCTGGATGACGATGATGCCCGGGGCCGAAGCCGCCTCGGGGGTGGCCAGATAGGCGGAATATTTTTCGCCGTCGACGGTGTCGATGGTGATGTCAGACATGGTGTCCCCCTGGGAAATTGCCATTTTCGGCAGTTTTAAGCCTTGGCGCGGACGCCTTCAAGGTAGAGCAGCGTCGCCTTGGTCATGATGCCGCCGCGGCCCGAATAGCCGTGCAGCAGACCGCTGGCGCCGAGAACCCTGTGGCAGGGTATGAGAACGGGAATGGGATTGGCGCCGCACGCCCCCGCCACCGCGCGCGGGCCGGTGCGAAGCTTTTTCGCCAGCGCGCCATAGCTGCGGGTGGACCCATAACCAATCGCGCCGATGCTCTTCCAGACGCGCTTTTGAAACTTGCTGCCCGGCGCCGCCAGCGGCAGGTCGAATTTCTTAATCCGCCCGTCGAAATAGGCCGCCAGCTGGCTTTCGGCCTCGGCCAGCAACGCGGTTGGCGTCCCATGGCGGACGCGCGGGCCGGCCTCCCAGCTGAGCCCGGTGATGGTGCCGTCATGTTCCAACAGGGTGAGGTCGCCGATCGGGCTTCGGACCGTCAGGCGGTGGACCGCGACTTCCTGGTCGGGGATGGCGCTAGGCGCGGGTGAGGGCATCTTGCAAATCCACTTGGCTGGTGATCGGCAGGGAACACACGGTCCCGACGCAGACATAGGCGGTGGCCTTGCCGTCCAATTGGGTCTTGCCCCGGGCGGGGTGCCCGTCGGGCAGTTCTGCGCCGGGGTCGATGCGTTGTAAAACAAGGTTAGGTTGTGGCGCCGTGAGGGCGGCCTTGATCAGGGCCTGGGCGTCGGAATCATCATCGGCGCCGATGATGACGGTTTGTGCCGCGCGGGTCAGCAAGTTCGATTCGTTGACCAGGGTGGCCAAGGCGAAGGCGTCTTTTTCCAGGTCGCCGGAAAAGGCACGGATCAATTCTTCGGCGCTCTTGCGGTAGTCGTCCTCGCCGGTCAGCAGCCAAAGCCGGGCGAACACGCCGACCATGATCCCATTGCCCGATGGCGTCGGGCCGTCATGGGCGGACTTGGTGCGGACGATCAGGTCGGTGGCGTCGTCGGCGGTGAAGAAAAATCCGCCGCTACCATCGCGGTAGTGACGCTCCAGCACATCGACCCATCGCCGCGCCCACTCCAAATAGCGCGCCTCGCCCAGGGTCTGATGCAGGACAAGGGCGGCCCGCGACATGGCGGCGTAGTCGTCCAGGGTCGCCATGGTGCCGGCCTTTCCGGCGCGGAAACTATGGGCTAGACGGTGATTCCCGGCGTCGCCGTCGGGGGTCATGGCGGTGCAGATGAAATCGAAGGCGGTGACCGCCGCGGTGATCCAGTCGTCGCGGCCGAGGACGGCACCGGCGCGGGCAAGGGCGGCGATGGCGAGCCCGTTCCAATCGGCCAATACCTTGTCGTCGCGCCCGGGCGGCACCCGGGCTTCGCGCAAATCGAATAAAATAGCGCGGTCCTCGGCGAGGCGGGCCTCGGCATTATCGCCGAGGCGCTCGGGATGGCCCAGGCGGTTGAGGATGGTGCGCCCCTCCCAATTGCCCGCGGGGTGAACCCCGTAGGCCTTCTTGAAGGGGTCCGCGCGATCGCCCAAGGCGGTGTCCACGTCGGCCGCCTGCCACACGTAGAACAGCCCTTCCTCGCCTTCGGTGTCGGCGTCAAGGGTGGCCGCGAAGGCCCCGCCTTCGGCGGTCATGTCGCGGATGATCCAGTCCGCGGTTTCGGTAATTCTTTCGGCAAACAACTTATCATTGTATAGATTGAAGGCCAGCAATAGAATATCGATCAACTGGGCATTGTCGTACAGCATCTTCTCGAAATGGGGCACCAACCACAGCGCATCGGTGGCATAGCGCGCGTAGCCGCCCCCCAGATGGTCGTAAATCCCGCCCTGGGACATCTGCCGGAGGGTGAACCGCACGGCCTCGCCGAGCTTGGGCGCGCCGGTCCGCAGGTGGGCGCGCAGCACCAGTTCCAGGGTCGGCACATGGGGAAATTTTGGCGCCGCGCCGATGCCGCCATGGGTGAGATCGAACTCGTTGAAAAGCTGTTCGGCGAGGCGCGTGGACAGATCCGGTGGAATGAGATCGCCCGCCGCCGGCCGCGCCGTCTTCTTCAAGGCCTCGCTCATGACGGAGACGTTCTTGGCGACCATGTCGGCCTTTTCGCGCCAAACCTCGTCGACCTTTCCCAGCACGGTGGGGAAACCGGGGCGCCCGAATCGCGCCTCGGGCGGAAAATAGGTGCCGCCCCAGAACGGCGCGCCGTCGGGGGTGAGGAACATGGTCAGCGGCCAGCCGCCCCGCTCGCCGAGGAGGGCCAGCGCCGTCTGGTAGATGGCGTCGACGTCGGGGCGCTCTTCGCGGTCGACCTTGATGTTGACGAACAGCGTGTTCATCAGTTCCGCCGTGGCCTCGTTCTCGAAACTTTCATGGGCCATGACATGGCACCAGTGACACGCCGCGTAGCCCACCGAAAGCAGGATCGGCTTGTTGTCCGCCTTGGCCTTGGCGAAGGCCTCGGGACCCCAGGCCTGCCAATGCACCGGGTTGTCCGCGTGCTGCAGGAGGTAGGGGCTGGTTTGCTTGTGTAGGGCGTTTTCCATGGCTATGCGGTACCGGGGTTTCGACGCCCCCAGGCGACGCCCCTGAAGGAACAACTGGCGTCGGTGCGGGCAAAAATGATAAGCGGTGAACCGAAAAGCCAAGTGTGCGGTGCCCAACGCATCCAAACAACCCCAAATTCTTTGGGTGCGCGGGACCCGCCGCGAAAACGGCGGCGCGCCCTTGGGCGGGAAAGGGAAAATATGACGGCAGGCGACACCATATTTGCCTTGGCATCGGGCGCCGGCGTGGCGGGGATCGCGGTGATCCGGGTGTCGGGTCCCCATGCGGGCGCGGCCCTTCGGGCGCTGCTGCGCGGCCCCCTGCCGGTTGCCCGCGTGGCCACCCATGCCCGGCTCTACCTCCCCGCCGCCAGCGGAATGGGGCCCGCCGCCAGCGGAATGGGGCCCGGCGGCGGCGCAAGGGGGGCGGGGGAGGACGGCGTGCTCGATGAAGGCTTGGTGCTGTGGTTCCCCGGCCCCCACTCTTTCACCGGCGAAGACGTCGTCGAACTTCACATCCATGGCGGGCGGGCCTGCCTCGAAGCCGTGACCCGGGCCCTGGCCGCGGTTGGCCCCTTGAGGCCGGCCGAGGCCGGGGAATTCAGCCGCCGCGCCTTCGAGAACGGCAAGATGGACCTGACCCAGGCCGAAGCGATCGCCGACCTGGTGGGCGCCGAGACCGAAGCCCAACGCCGCCAGGCCATGGGCCAGTTGATGGGGGCGCTTGGCGCCCGTTACGATGGCTGGCGCAGCCGGTTGGTCGGGCTCGCCGGCGAGGTCGAGGCGGCGATCGATTTCGCCGATGAGGATTTGCCCCAAGGCTTGGCCGAGGGCGTGTTTCCCAAGGTCACGGCGCTCGGTGACGAGATTTCCGCGCATCTCGCCGACGGCCACCGGGGCGAACGCCTGCGGAGCGGCCTGACGGCCGTGATCCTGGGCCCGCCCAATGTGGGAAAATCAAGCCTTTTCAACCTCTTGGCGGGCCGTGAGGCGGCCATCGTCGCAGCCACCGCAGGCACCACAAGGGACGTCATCGAGGTCCATCTGGATCTCCATGGATTGCCGGTGACGGTGGCCGATACCGCCGGCCTGCGCGGCGCGCTGGAGGCGGTGGAGGAGGAGGGGGTGCGGCGCGCCCGGGCCCGGGCCGAAAGCGCGGATATCAAGATCATCGTCCTCGATGCTCGGGATTGGCCCGATGTGGACCCCGCCGCGGCATCCCTGATCGATGGCGATTGCCTCGTGATGGTCAATAAAATCGACCTGCGCGATCCCCGGCACACACCGGCGGAGACCCTATATATTGGGGATGGTAAAAGTAAAACCGCTGTATATTGTGTTTCAGCTAAAACCGAGGCCGGTTTGCCCGATGCCTTGGAGAGGCTGGCGACGATGGCCGGCGAACGGCTCGGCCCGGGCCGCTCGGCGCCCTTGACCCGGGCGCGGCACCGCCAGGCGCTCGAAGACACCCTTTCCGCCCTCAGGCGGATCGACCCGGGAAAGGCCATCGAGCTCAACGCCGAGGACCTGCGTCTTGCCGCCCGGGGGCTGGGGCGGATCACCGGCCGGGTCGATGTGGAAGACATCCTTAGCCGAATCTTCGCCGAATTCTGCATCGGAAAGTAAGCCCCTGATGTTTCACGTGAAACAGCCGATGATATGCTTTGACAGCGGGCCCGTGACGGGTAGAGTCTCGCGCCCATGACAGCCCTCAATGACAGCTTCGACGTGATCGTGATCGG